>ERZ795031.151-NODE-151-length-91650-cov-20.099001_pt1 | contig 91650 bp, 72 predicted proteins | sample MGYA00375123_ERZ795031 | MGnify/ENA primary metagenome ERZ795031 (study PRJEB30166, sample SAMN05720159) | activated sludge metagenome | isolation source: anaerobic digester from wastewater treatment plant | place: USA | collected 2015-04-21 ...
GGAATCCGTCAGGAGCCGGACAAGTTCCGCCAGCAGGCGGACAAGTTCTTGAATTTTGAATTTTGAATTTTTTTACCCTTTATCCTTGCTTCCTCCTTCTCTTCCATCAAGGGGAAATAGGGGTCTCAATTTATCCTCTACTTCGTGTAATAATAGTGGCTGGTTGCCGTTATTAGATAAAATTGTTTCCTGCCTATGACAAATAGCTTTACCCAATTAGCCAACAATACCTCTGGCTTATCAAAACATGCAAAGAAATCAGTAAAGCATTCCCTTCCGCCAATACAGGAGTCTTTTGCCCTAAAAAGTCTTTTGGCTGCAATGGAAAAACTCACACCCAGCATTTCCGAAGATACAATTAGGCATATTATGCGGAAAGCATCAACCTGAATTTTGGTGTTTCCCTGGGAATTTTTATTGAATATGTGAAGTAACAAAAAAAGAAGGAGTGCCAATTTAAATGGCTTTCCCCTTCTTTTCAACCAACCTAAACCTAAAGCTATGAAAGATAATTGAAATTTGAACTAGTCTTCGTACTCCTTAAGAATGTCCTTTACCCCATCGGGGGAAACTCTTCCGTAAACCTTTTCACCTATAAGGACAACAGGAGCTAGCCCGCATGCCCCAACGCAACGCAGGCAGTTCAACGAAAATTTTCCATCAGGAGTTGTTTCGCCCACTTTGACGTTTAGTATGCGCTTCATTTCGTCCAGAACCTTTTCGGCTCCACGAACATAGCAGGCTGTGCCGGTACAAACACTAATCGGGTGCTTACCCTTGGGAATCATGGTGAAAAACGAGTAGAATGTAACTACTCCGTAAACCTTGGCAACCGGAATATTTAGCTCTGCAGCAACAACTTCCTGAACTTCCGCCGGAAGGTAGCCAAATGTGCCCTGAGTTTGATGGAGTACGTTGATAAGCTCACCGGGATTATTCCCAAAGGATTTGCAGATTTCCTTTATTTTAGCCACCTGATCGGGCTTAAGTTCTACTTTAATGTGCGACATGGGTTTCTTCCTCCCTATTTAATATAAATATCCTTTTTACCTTTATCAAAGTATTGGGTATGAAGTAGATGGTGTGATTTCTCACTCATAGGTTTACCCAAAAACTCCTCGTAAAGCTGTATGATGTAGGGATTTTCATGCGATTTTCGGATTGATTTACCGGCATCCTCCCTGTAAATTGCGGCCATACGAGCCTTGATAATTGATGAGTCGCCATGGTGTAGAGGTTGTCCACCTCCACCTATGCAGCCTCCAGGGCATGCCATAATTTCAATGGCATGGAAATCAGCCTGTCCTGAACGAACTTGGTCAAGCAGCTTGCGGGCGTTACCCAGCCCATGCGCAATTCCAATCTTTATCGGAAGCCCATCAAAATCAATTGTTGCAGTCCTTATGCCATCCATACCGCGAAGCTCGGTAAAGTCAACCCTGGGAAGTGCTTTCTTGGTATGCAGCTCATAAGCGGTACGAACAGCAGCCTCAATTACGCCACCGGTTGCGCCAAATATCACTGCGGCTCCCGTTGATTCGCCCAGTGGTCGATCGAAATCCTCATCGGGCAGCTCCATAAAGTTGATGTTGAACTGCTTGATAAGGTTGGCCAGCTCGCGGGTTGACAGCGATAGGTCAACGTCAGGGTTGCCCTCATGCTTAAACTCATCACGCTGGCATTCATACTTCTTTGCCAGGCAGGGCATCACCGATACAACCACCAAATCCTCACGTTTCTTGCCAAGTTTTTCAGCAAAGTACGATTTGGCTATAGCTCCAAACATTTGCTGGGGCGATTTTGCGCTTGAGGGAACATCGAGCATATCGGTGTAGTTATGCTCAAAGAAGTTTACCCATGCGGGGCAGCAGCTGGTAAGAATAGGAAGCTTAACGCTCTTATCGCCATTGAGGTGGCGGGTTAACCTGTCGAGAAGCTCGGTTCCCTCCTCCATTATGGTCAAATCGGCCGCAAAATCAGTATCAAAAATATAGTTGAACCCAATTTTTCGAAGTGCCGACACCATTTTTCCCGTAACAAGAGTTCCTGGCTCCAGGCCAAACTCCTCGCCAAGAGCAGCTCTAACTGCAGGGGCTGTTTGAACCATAACGGTTTTGGTGGGATCGGCAAGCGCCCTTATTACCTTGGCAGTGTGGTCAACCTCGGTTAAAGCGCCAGTAGGGCACACAGCAACGCATTGGCCGCAATATGTACAGGGCGATTTTACCAGATCCTGCTCAAAAGCAGGGGCCACAACAGCCATAAAACCCCTATTCACGGCGCTTAGTGCACCAACTGTTTGCACCTGGTTGCACATGGTCTCGCACCTACGGCACATGATGCACTTATCAACATCGCGGATAATTGAGGGCGAAAAATCTTTTTTGTAGGTTGACATGGCGGCAAATTCCTGTCCGGGTATTTCACGAATACCCAACCTAACAGACATATCCTGAAGGTCACACCTACCACTTTTAGGACATGTAAGGCAATCCTTTGGATGATCGGAAAGTAGCAGCTCCATAACCGTCCGGCGGGCATTTATCACCCGCGTTGTATGGGTCTTAACCTCCATGCCCTCCATGCAAACGGTTGAACAGCTGGGAGCCAGATTACGACGACCAGCAATTTCAACTACGCAAATTCTACAACCTGCAGGTTTATTCTCAACACCCAGGTCATGAAGATCCATGTAGCAAAGCACCGGGATATCGATTCCCATGCTTTTTGCGGCTTTGTATATCGTAGTACCTTTAGGTACTTCAACCTGCTTGCTATCTATTGTAAGTTTTACTGTTTCCATTGTTCAGCCTGTTATTTAATGCTAATAGCATCGAATTTACATTTTTCAATACATGCTCCACATTTAATGCAGATGGCAGTGTTAATCTCGTGTGGTTTTTTTCTCTCACCGCTTATGGCATTAACGGGACAGTTGCGTGCGCAGGCCGTGCAACCAACACATGCCTCAGGATCAATAACATACTGCATAAGCGATTTGCACCGCCCGGCTTTGCATTTCTTATCAACTACGTGTGAAAGGTACTCGTCGTAAAAATTATCAAGGGTTGAAAGTACCGGGTTGGGTGAAGTTTGACCTAAGCCGCAAAGCGCAGTATCCTTGATAACATTTGAAAGGTTGCGCAAACGCTCAAGATCTTCAAGCTCCCCGTTGCCATCAGTAATTTTACCAAGCAACTCCGAAAGTCGTTTGTTTCCTACACGACATGGAGTGCATTTTCCGCAGCTCTCATCAACTGTAAAGTCAAGGTAAAACTTGGCCACAGAAACCATGCAGTCGTCCTCATCCATAACAATCATCCCGCCCGAGCCCATCATTGAGCCAGCTGCAACCAGGTTGTCAAAGTCTATGGGAATATCCAGGTGCTTTTCCGTAAGGCATCCGCCCGAAGGACCGCCTGTTTGAACTGCCTTAAACTTTTTACCGTTCCTTATGCCCCCTCCAATTTCAAATATAATTTCTCGTAGGGTAGTTCCCATGGGCACCTCAATTAACCCTACATTGTTAATTTTCCCTGCTAGCGCAAAAACCTTTGTTCCTTTTGATTTTTCAGTTCCAATCGAGGTGTACCATTCGGCTCCCTTCAAAATGATTGGAGCTACGTTGGCAAACGTTTCCACGTTGTTAACGTTGGTAGGCTTCCCAAGGTATCCGCTTTCAGCGGGGAATGGTGGTTTATTGGTTGGCTCGCCCCTAAGACCCTCCATGGAATGAATAAGAGCAGTTTCCTCACCGCAAACAAAAGCACCGGCACCATAGCGAAGCTCAATATCAAAATTAAAGCCTGTTCCCATGATGTCGTTGCCGAGCAAGCCGTACTCATGAGCCTGATCAATGGCGACCTTTAGCCGTTTAATAGCCAATGGGTACTCCGCCCGAATGTAAATGAGCCCTTTTGAAGCACCAATACTATAACCGCAAATTGCCATTGCTTCTAGTACTGAGTGTGGGTCGCCCTCTAGGACAGAACGATCCATAAAAGCACCTGGGTCGCCCTCGTCGGCGTTGCAAACCACGTACTTCTGATCGGCTTTGTTCTTGCTGGCAATTTCCCACTTTAAACCGGTAGGAAAGCCGCCACCACCACGTCCCCTTAATCCCGATTTCTTAATGATATCAATTGTTTTCTGCGGGTCCATTTCGGTAAGCACTTTTCCAAGCGCCTGGTAGCCATCACGGGCAATGTACTCGTCAATGTTTTCGGGATTAATAAAACCACAGTTTCTTAGGGCAATTCTAATTTGCTTGCGGTAGAAACCCATGTGTTTTGAGTCGGATACATGTTCCTTTTTTACCGGATCGGTGTAGAGCAGGCGGGTAACCTTCCTTCCCTTCAGGGCGTGCTCCCTAACAATTTCGGCGGCATCTTCAGGTTTAACCTGGGTGTAAAAGGTGTTATCAGGAAGCACCTTGACAATAGGGCCTTTCTCACAAAACCCGAAGCAACCAGTCATTATAACCTGAACATCATTCTCCAGGCCGTTGGAAGCAATCTCAGCTTTAAGCCTGTCAACAATCAAATCGCTCGACGAAGCCCTGCAGCCCGTTCCACCACAAACCAGCAGGTGCATTTTATACTTTGCCATTACTTCTGTCTTTTAAGAGGGTTATTTTTCACCATCAATGGTTTCGTAGTTGGTGGGGATGATGCCATCCACCAACTCGCCATTTTTGATGTACTTTTCAATTATTTCATCAGCCTTTTTAGTATCAACGTACCCAAAAACCACGGGTTCTTGGCCGGGACGCTTAACCTCTATGGTGGGTTCAGCATAGCAGTAACCCATGCATCCAGTTTGGGTCACTACGGAGTTTATCCCCCGCTTATCCAGCTCCTCGAGCAAAAAGTCCATAACCACTTTTGCTCCAGAAGCAATGCCACATGTGGCCATTGCCACCTTAATCTGAACGAGATTTTCAGAATTTTCCCCCTTTTCCCGTAGTGAGATTTTCGACTTCAGGGAGTCCTTCATCATTTTCAGATCAGCTAATGATTTTACTTTTGTCATAGCAATACTCCTTAAACATTCATTTTTATTGGGTATATATCGTTTTGAACTTTTCGGTGACAAAATTACATTTTAAATGTTAACAAACTAACAACAAATTATATGTTTAATAACCTAAACGGGAAATTTGAGCTCCTCCAGGGAGGATTCTATCACCTGCTTAACTAGCTGAAAAACACTGGTATCATTAATAGGAATGCCCTCCAGTGCTTGAGCTATTTCAAGTGTGGTAATGCTAAACTCTGAAGTATCTGTTTTAAAACTGAAGCTAAACGAAATGTTAGGGAACGAACAAATAAGCTGAGCAGCAACACCCGCTATATCGCCCATAGGAGGGCAATCTATGTGGTTAGGATGAAAAACAGCTCTAAGCGTTGTTCCCTTACCAACAGCTGAGGTAATTTCCAGGTAACCACCCGTGCGCTCAGCATTTTGCATTAAAAGGGGTAATCCTAATCCAACCTTGCGGGTTGTACGGGTTGTTGTAAAAGGACTCGTTATCTGTTGAAGAAACTCGGCATTCATACCTTTTCCATTATCGGATATGATAAGTGCAAGGTAATCAAGTTTTGGGTTAATTTCAAGATGAACATCAATTTTGGTTGCCTGGGCAGCAATTGAATTTTGAGCTATGTCGAGCAGGTGCAACGATAAATCCCTCATATCAAAATCATCTAAAGTATAGGCAGCCTCATCAGGCTAGCTCCCTCAGGGGAGCATAATATCGTAGCCGTCAATCCCTTTAATTGCCTTCAACAAGCCATCGAAGTTCAGGTTTTCCATCCTGAAGGTAGTGGTTACAGACCCAACTTGTTCTATGAAGTGAGCATCGGAACTCCTTATAAATCTTTTTCGTTTAAGCGATGGGTTGTGTATGCAGATACTTTCAATTGAAGAATTTATGGATACCTCCAGCGCATCATAGTTTAGGTCGGGGGGTACAAAACCCAGCTGGCTGGTCAAGCTATACTTCGGCCTGTCAATATGAGCCGGTATAAAAATTCCATTCATTGCATGCACAACAGCCTCAAGTTCGTTGATGCCAACATTTAACGCCCCATGGAGTGAGTACTCAACTTCCTCAATAATTTCCTCCTTCTCGTTAACAACTACCTGGTATCCTAGAATATCAGGTTTATTAGGTACCTTCTGGATATGTACTTCCAGAAAATTTTGAAAATCAGCTCTGCTATCCTCGTCGGCAAAAAGGCAAACGCAATGAACCTCCTCACGGGTGGTTACCTCGGCACCGTAAATAGCGAGTATTCCTGCATTTTCGGCCAAACGACGCATTAATGGCGCATGAAGCGTGGAGTTGTGATCAGTAATTGCAATAATGCTAAGCCCCATATTCTTTGCCATGGAAACTATATTGCCAGGGCTCATTTCAAGATCGGCACACGGGGATAAAACGCTGTGAATATGTAAATCGGCCTGGTAAAGGTTCATCGGTTACTGTAAAGCAGCTGGTAGAGCATTCCGGAAATTTCAAACGCTTGTTTGGAGGTCCCCAGAATGGGTATTCCCTCCTCAAGGCTTTTCTGAAGTGTGTTGGGTTCTGGCTCAAGTCCTTTTACCAGTAAAATTGCTGCAATATCCTTAAGTGAAGCTACAGCCACAATATTTATGTGCGTTTGAAGGGTAATCCAAACGGTACCAGCTTGTGCATTGCCCATTACATCGCTTAGAAGATCGGAGGTGTAGCCACCGGTAATCTCCCTGTCCATACCCACCGTTTCTGTATAAACCTTTAAGCCAAGAGACTTTACAATATCTAGTACGGTCATAACCAATTATTTTTTATGTTTAGGTTTATCGCAATCCTTAATAAATCTGTTTTCGCCCCAAATTTTTTTCATTATACGGAAGGAATGCTTAGGGTCCAGCTTGTTCTGTTCCATGATTTTCTGTAAAAATACGCATTGTGAGAGCGAGCCTTCTCCCTGAACAATATCTTCAGCCAGAGCCTGGCACGATGGTGTACCGCATACTCCACAGTCAATGCCAGGCAGGTAGCAAAGATACCGGTTGACCCTTTCCATCTTGTTCATGGCTTTAACCATGCTGTCATCTAGCTTGACAATGGAGCGTGGCTCCAGTCGGTTTAAGCCAACCTTGCCGTTCAGCACACTACTGTACTCTGAAATTTTTATTTGAGTATGAAAACCTATTTTAGATTCTGGGATATACCTGGCCTGCTTCCGAAGCCGTTCGGCAGAGAGGAAGCTGTTTCCAACAGTAAGTATTCCTCCGGCACAACTTTCATCGCATGCCCTAAGCTCCAAGAAATCAACCCCGTGAACCTCGCTGGTTTCCATCTTCTCTAGAAACTCAATAACATTGGAAATGCCATCAATGGCAAGGCCTTTAGCTTCTATGCTAAGAGCTTCACCACCTGTCAGTGCCCAAGTGATGCTTTTCGGAGAAATGTTAACGGCACCATCTTCAACCGTTCGCTTAGTACCCCCAGATCGAATATCCCTTAGTGTTCGGTTGTAAATTAAATCCATGTTAATAACCCCATTTATTTCGGATACATCCTCCCCTTCGGGGCTTTTAACTGCGGCAATTTTGGCCGCACATGGAGTAATGTAAAAAATTCCAACCTCCTGTTCAGGAATTCCTTCCTCCGTAAGCTTCCTTCTTATGAATGATGAAGTAAGATCTATTGGGGGCTTTACCAACATAATGTTTCCTACAAGCCAGGGAAATCGGACCTGAACCAACCTGACAATTGCCGGGCAAAAAGAAGAGATTATGGGCTTTCGGCTAGGGTTGTTTATAATATAAGCGTTTATCCTGGTAATTAGGTAATCGACGGAGTCTTCAACAATTACTACCTTAGTAAATCCTATCCTTAGTAGAGCGTGAATGGCCATATCAACCGAAACATCTTCGGGATACTGGGCAAGAAGCACTGATGGTACAAGAGCCACCCTATACTTGTAGTTGAAAATGCTATTAAAGTCATCCTGTTCTACAATAATTGCTCCGGTTGGACAAACCCTGTAGCATTCACCACAATCAATACACCTGTTGCTTTGAAGTAAGGCTTTTCCTCCTCTTACTCTAAGAGCCTCGGTTGGGCATACCCTCATACAATGTGCACAGCCAATGCAGACATCGGATTGAATTTTTAAAGCGTGGTGAAATGTAGAAGTTTCCAACTCTAACCTCCTCTCACGTTATTTACTGTTTAGGTAAACTACAAATTCCAAATGAGTTCCTTTCCCCACCTCGCTGGAAATGCTAAATTCATCGGAATTACTTTTAATATTTGGCAACCCCATTCCTGCTCCAAAGCCCATCTCCCTTACGGTTGAAGATGCGGTTGAAAAACCGGGCTGCATGGCCAGCTCAATATCCGAAATTCCTGGGCCATTATCATCAAGCCTAACCAGCACCCTACTTGCATCAATATCAACATATGCCATTCCGTTATACGCATGAGCTACAATATTAACCTCTGCCTCATAAAGTGCCACCACCACCCGTTTCACCAGTGAAGGTTCTACATTCAGCTGTTTTAAAATTTTTTTAACCTCACTTGATGCGTGGCCGGCTCTCACAAAATCACCACCCTGTACTTTATATTCAAATTTCATCGTTATCAGTAAACTGCTTTGATGCCCAAGCCGTATAAAATTCCAGAAACCTTAAACATGGTGCAGCTGCACTCCACCAAAACTATGCTATTTTCCCTTGCCAACCTAATCATATCCTCGCTCACCCGCTTGTTCCGAACAAATACGATAACTTGAATATCGGACATCTCGGCGGTGCGTACAGCTTGAATGTTGGACAACCCTGTAATCAGCAAAAAATTCTCACATTTAACAGTTAGCACATCGCTCATCAGATCCGAGGCAAAAGCATAAACTACCTCGCTGTCGAGGCACTCCTCACAGCATAGCACCTTTCCATCTATATGCTTTACCAGCTCACCTATCCGCATAAAATATTTTTTACTACAATAATTATACGCCACAAATATATTTATTGTTATTAATATAACATGTATTATTAAACATGTATAATACATACGCTATTTGGCTAACGATTATACCCATTGACTAACGGCTGATGAAAAATCCATTTTTACTCATTCTCCTACTTTTGTTGCTCATGCTGGGCAAATTGTACAAGGGCGTATGAACAACCGGTTGCTAATTGCGAGTTCTGCAAAGCCTTTGTGCTGGCGATCCATCCGCTCAGCCCCGTCGCCTATAATTGTATGCCAAAATATTTACAATCAGAAAGCTAAGAATTTATCAGAGATAAGCTAAATGCAATAAAGAAGGTTGTACTCGTACTGTGAAAAAAAAGAGGCTGTCCTTTTAAGAGACAGCCTTTAAGCATACAGCCAGGTACTCACTAGTTTTTAGTACCTCTGCCTTTCCTTGTAGTGGGTATGCAGTAGTTCATGAGCCTTATGGCTGTTGGGCTCATCAAGAAATTCCTTATAAATAGCAATCACCTCAGGATTTTCATGCGACTTTCTGATTTTCTTATTAGCATCCTCGCGGTAAATTGCTTCGGCACGCTTTTTACGTATTTCTTCATTGGTGGGAATAGGCTGACCTCCACCTCCGATGCACCCCCCAGGGCAAGCCATAATCTCAATGAAGTGCCAGTCGGCTTTTCCCGACTTAACCACATCCATCACCTTTTTGGCATTGGTCAATCCGTGAGCTACAACGGTTTTAAGAACCACGCCATCAAGGAACTTCCATTCGGGTTTGGTATTCTCAATTTTAATGGCAGCCTCACGAACACCCTCCATTCCCCTAACAGGTGTAATGTTGAGGCCATCAAATGGAACCTCTCTACCGGTAACTACCTCGTAGGCGGTTCGTAGGGCAGCCTCCATAACCCCTCCGGTAGCACCAAAAATAACAGCAGCACCTGTGGAATCTCCCATAATGCTATCGTAGTTTGTTTCCGGTAGGCTGTCAAACTCTATACCTGCCTGCTTGATCATAATAGCCAGCTCACGGGTGGTGAGCACATAGTCCACATCCTTATAACCGCTGGAGTGCATTTCCGGTCGGTCAGCCTCGAATTTCTTGGCCGTGCAGGGCATAATGGAAACCGAAACTATACTGGCCGGATCAATGTTACGTTTTTTAGCGTAGTAGGTTTTGGCCAGAGCCCCAAACATTTGTTGGGGTGATTTACAGGTGGAAAGGTTGTCAAGATACTCCGGATAGGTATGTTCAATAAACTTAATCCAACCGGGAGAGCAGCTCGTTGCCATGGGAATCTTCACAGTACTATCCTTGTCAACCAATGCCTTTTTGAGCCTGCCAAGCAACTCGAATCCCTCCTCCATAATGGTTAGGTCGGCTGAAAAATCAGTATCCAAAACTGAATCAAACCCTAGCCTTCTAAGGGCGGTTACCATTTTGCCGGTAACGATTTGACCAGGTTTCATCCCCAGCGCCTCTCCAAGGGCAACCCTTACAGCCGGTGCAGTTTGAACAACAACATGCTTGTTAGGGTTATAAATGGCATCCCAAACCTCCTCCACGTAGTTGCGTTCAACCAGCGCTCCGGTTGGACAGCGGTTTACGCATTGGCCGCAGTTGGTACAAACCACCTCGAACATGGGATTTTCGAAAAAGGTGGAAATTTTCATGTTGGCACCTTTATATGCAACCCCCAGTGCGCTAACATGCTGGAGTTCTTCGCAGGTACGCACGCAACGCTGACAACGGATGCACTTGCTGTCATCCTTAATTATTGATGGTGAATAGGCGTCCATCTGGTAATTTTTGTATGGAACCAGATCGATAAACATGGGCTCGGAAATTTTGTATTCCGAGGCCAGGTTTTGCAGCTCGCAATTACCGTTCTTGTAGCATGTGGTGCACTTGGCGTTGTGCTCGGAGAGCAAGAGGTCAATGATGTGCTTACGGGCGGTGCGAACCTTAATTGTATTTGTAAAAATTTCCATTCCCTCCGCAGCAGGCATGGCGCATGAAGCAGGAAGTGTTTTCGATCCCTTCATTTCAACCACGCAAACACGACAATTTCCTGCCACGCATAAATCGTCATGATAACATAGCGTTGGAATGTGGATATTTAGTTTTTTAGCAGCCTGTAGAATTGTAGTTCCCTCTTCAACAGTGATTGGGAAACCATCTATGGTGAGGTTTATTTGTTTAGCCATGAATTTGAAATTTTAATTTAGTAAATCATCTCTTCCTTAAAGTTCTCCACAATAGAGAAGAACGAATTTGCCACGCTTTGCCCCAAACCGCATTTTGCGGTTATCTTCATTGTTTGGGCGAGTTTCTGCAGCTGATCGAGGTATGCAGCATGGCGATCGCCCTTCTTAACCGCTTCAATACCAAGTATAAGCTGCTGGCATCCAACGCGACACGGAGTGCACTGTCCACATGACTCCTCGGAAAAGAAATCCAGGTAATTTTTAAGCACGTTGTACATGGATCGCGAGCTGTTAAAGAGCATCATGGAACCTCCAGTAGGAACACCCTCAAATCCGATTATGGTATCCTTGAACTTTTTTCGGGGAACGCAAAACCCTGAAGCGCCACCCACCTGAACCGCTTTGGTATCACCATCTCCAAACTCGTCAACAAATTGCTCGACGGTCATACCCAGCTCCAACTCATAAATTCCAGGTTTTGGAGTATCTCCAGATACAGAAAACACCTTAGACCCGCGTGAATCTGCAGTTCCCAGTTCCTTGAATTTGCGGGCGCCATAGCGGAAAATCATAAAGGCATAAACCAGCGTTTCAACGTTGTTGATAACGGTAGGTTTTTTCCGGAATCCCGATACGGTAGGGTATGGAGGTTTGTTGCGAGGTTCGCCCCTGTCGCCTTCCATCGATTCGAAAAGAGCGCTTTCCTCACCGCATATATAGGCGCCACTACCCACTATAATTTTTATTTTAAAATCAATTTTCAAATCTTTCAAAATCTCGTTGAACAGCTTTAGCTGATTTTCCAGCTCCGAAAGTAAAAAGCGATACTCTCCTCTAAGGTAGATAAATCCTTCCTTGGCGTTGATAACCTTGGCACAGATAGCCATTCCGCCAAACACCTTAAGGGGAACCTTAAAGAGAATCTCACGGTCCTTAAAGGTTCCAGGTTCGCCCTCGTCGGCATTGCAAACCACGTACTTTTCCGGATCAGCCTGCTCGCTGGTAAACTTCCATTTAAGGGCAGTTGGGAAACCGGCACCTCCCCTTCCTTTAAGCCCTGATTCAAGTAGCTGGTTGATAATCTCGTCGTTGGAATGCTGGTATGCCGATTTCAACACCTCCTTAAAGTTGCAATCCTGATCAAATATCAGGTCAACACGTCGCAAAAAATTACTGGCCATGATTATAGTCTCCTCTACTTTTTCATGTAATCATTAATGATTTCTCTAACTTTCTCGGGCGTTAGCTCGGTGTAAGCCTCCTCGTTAACAAGCATGGCCGGGCCCTTATGGCACCAGCCCAGGCAGTTGGTTTCAAGCAGCGAAAACTTACGGTTTTGCGTAGTTTCACCTACCTTTATCTTCAAAATATCCTCCAACTCCTGTAAAATTGGGTTTTTACCCTTCATGGCGCATGAAATTGTCTTGCAAACCCTAATTACATACTTTCCCCGAGGCTGGGTATCGAGAAAGCTGTAGAAGGTGGCTGTTCCATAAACTTTAGCAGCCGAAATGTCCAGTTCCCTAGCAATTTCGGTCATCGCTTCGCTAGAAATGTACCGTTCATGCTGCACCACACCCTGTAATATGGGTATTAAGCTCTCCCTTGATCGCCCATGCTTGTCAGCAAGCTTTTTAACTAACTCAACGGTTTCCGTCATAATCCAAAAATTTAATAGTTTTTATTGTTATAACGATAACATTGTTAAAATAATAACACTAAATTTCATTCACACAGTAACATTTGACTTGCCTAAATATAAAAACTATTTAGGTTCCAAAAAACTGATTTTTGTCATAAATATAACCATGATGGATAAAAATTTCAGGTTAATGATTGGTGCTCTACCATAACTTTTAATGGAATTTTGAGAGATAATAAACCCGGACAAAGGTTATAACCGTTGCGATCTATTACTGCCCTACACGAAATACTATCTATATGAATTACTGACTAAAGCTTTATGCGAGTATGCCTAACCTTTTCAACACCCTAGCACATAGCCTCTATATTCTGTTTCAACAATTTTAAAAATAACCATGCAGATAATTCATTCAATATTAAATACTTATATGTTATTAGATTAAATAAATGGGAACGTGATACTTAATAATTGTCGGATAACAAAACTATCCTTATGCCTAAAAAATACTTTAATCAATGGTGCTCAATAATAATACTTTGTTAAAAATATTATACTTTTGTTGAATAACATAGGCGTACTTAAACATGGCTAACTTTATATATCCTTTAACCGCTTCAATTTCTTATGGAAAGCCTGATTGGGATGAAGTTTTATGCCCCGGGTAGAGTTCTTGAAAGTTAACTTGAAGACAAATCTATGAGAAGCTGATGAATTTAATATAATTTTGGGCTAGTATAAAGGTAGTCATTTTAATATCCTATTAACACTACAATGTATTCAGGTAGTTTGATGCCAATACGATTACATTCAAATATGTTCAACTAAATTATTGTATCCGTGGAAAAAAAATTAATCATACTTGCAGTAACAATACCCATGCTGTTTTACGCTTGTCAAAAAAATCGGATTCAGTATCCCGAAACCAAAAGGGTTGATGTAGTAGACAACTACTTTGGAACTAAGGTTCCCGATCCCTACCGCTGGTTGGAAGATGAAAATTCGCCTGAGGTAGCCGAGTGGGTTTCGAAGCAGAACGAGCTAACCTCATCGTATCTTGCTAAAATTCCATTCCGTGAGAAGATTCGGGAAAGGCTAACCGGCATCTGGAATTATACCACCATGGGGGTTCCCTTTAAGGAAGGGGGGCGATACTTCTTTTTCAAGAAGGATGGACGGCAGAACCAGAGTGTGCTCTACGTTATGGAAACTCTAAACTCTGAACCAAGAGTTCTACTTGACCCCAATACCTTTAGTGCGGATGGTACCATAGCCCTTTCGGAAGTAAGCCCATCGCGCGATGGTAAATACCTGGCCTATGCAGTGAACGACGGAGGTTCTGACTGGCAAAAGATTAAAGTGATTGCGTTACCTGAAGGAAAAGAGCTGAAAGACGAAATTTCCTGGGTTAAGTTCTCGTCAATTGCGTGGTATGCCAACGGTTTTTACTACAGCCGTTACGACGAGCCTAAAAAAGGTGAAGCGCTCTCAACCCTTAACCAGTACCATAAAGTTTACTACCACACCATGGGGACCGATTCAAATGAAGACAAGCTGATTTTTGCAAACAGTCAGCATCCCCTAAGGAACTATAGCGCCCAAACTACCGAGAACGAAAAATACCTGATTATCTACGAAACTGAATCGACCTACGGTAACTCCATCTACATTAAAAACCTCACCGACAAGCGCGGGGAATTCTCTCAACTCACAACTGGTTTCGAGTATGAGTACAGCGTGTTGGAAAATGTTGACGACAACCTTTACGTTCTAACCAACTACAAAGCTCCAAAATACAAGCTTATTAAAATCAACATTAACAGCATGGATGTTGGAAACTGGAAAGACATCCTGCCTGAACGTAAGGATGTGCTTACCTCCTGCCAGCTAGTGGGTGGCAAAATTATCGCTAACTACGTGGTAGATGCCAAGAGCAAGGCCGAGGTTTACACCCTCAGTGGTGAAAAAACCGATGAAATTCACCTACCAACCATCGGAACAATTTCCGGTTTCAGCGGCTCCTATAGCGACACGTTGGCCTTCTACAGCTTCTCCTCGTTTACTGTTCCTCCGGCTGTTTACAAGTTCAACGTTGCCAAAAATGAATCAACCGAATTTTTCAAGCCCGATATCAAATTCAACTTTGATGATTACGAAACCAAGCAGGTTTTCTACACCAGCAAGGACGGTACAATTGTGCCCATGTTCATTGTTCACAAAAAAGGAATCAAACTTGACGGTAGCAACCCAACCCTTTTATATGGCTATGGAGGTTTCAACATTAGCATGATGCCGGGTTTTAGCACATCGAGATTGTTCTGGCTCGAAAATGGCGGTGTTTTTGCCCTAGCGAATATTCGTGGCGGGGGTGAATATGGTGAAAACTGGTACCGTGCCGGAACAAAACTCAACAAGCAAAATGTGTTTGACGACTTTATAGCAGCTGCTGAATACCTTATTAAGGAAAAGTATACCTCACCCAAAAAGCTGGTCATACAGGGTGGGTCAAATGGTGGCCTCCTGATAGGAGCGGTTATTAACCAGCGTCCCGATTTATTTAAAGTAGCCATCCCGGAAGTTGGAGTGATGGATATGCTGCGTTTTCACAAATTTACCATAGGCTGGGCATGGGTTAACGACTATGGATCAAGCGAGGATTCCATTCAGTTTCAGAATCTCTACAGCTACTCCCCGCTGCACAACATTAAACCAAACACAAAATACCCAGCCATATTGGTAACAACGGCCGACCATGACGACAGGGTAGTTCCAGCGCACTCGTTCAAGTACATTGCCACCATGCAGGAAAAAAATCCCAACCCGCAGAATCCTGCACTTATCAGAATTCAAACCCGTGCAGGCCATGGTGCTGGAACACCAACATCCCTGATCATTGACGAGTACACCGACATTTACGCTTTTATACTTTACAACCTGGGGCTATCCATCTAGCTCTTTTATGAATGAATACTTTTTTAACCATGGGGGTTGAGCAACAGCTTATCCCCCATTCATATTGCTGTACAACAACGGTAAATTCCGAAACATAGTGACAATTATTGATGACGAATTGCGGAACAGAATATGCTAACTTAGCCAAGTAGTTATAAATAAGCAAGTAGGAATATGCAATACCTTGTAATAGAAGGGAATATTGGTGCAGGGAAAACTACCCTGGCCACCATGTTGGCAAACGATTTAAATGCCAATCTCATTACAGAGCAATTTGCCGATAACCCATTTTTACCTAAATTTTACGAAAATCCTGAAAGGTATAGCTTTGCTCTGGAGCTATCGTTTCTGGCCGAACGCTACAGGCAGCTGAATGCCGAGCTACGAATGGGTTCATTATTCCATAGTCTTACCATTGCCGACTACTACTTTATGAAGTCGCTCATTTTTGCCCAGAACACCCTTTCGGGTGATGAACTTCAACTCTACAAGCAAATTTTCCAAATCATATACAACACCCTTCCCAAGCCAAATCTTTACGTTTACCTGCATCTTCCCGTTCAGATGCTACTACGAAATATAAAAAAGCGCGGCAGAGAGTATGAGCAATCCATTACCGGCGAGTACCTCGAAAGCATAGCACAGGGGTACTTCGATTTTTTCAAGCAGCACCCTGACTACACCTTTCTAATCATCGAAACCTCAAAGTTGGATTTTGTTGCAAATCAGCACGATTTTAATAAAATTAAAAGTGCAATTTTTGACAAAACCTATCCAAATGGTGTTAACCGGCTTACATTTTAGGATAAATGTATTTTTAGGGCATATTTTTTATTTGTAAAAAAAATTTCTAAGTTTGTAGATGATTTACTGAAAAAATCGATGTTATTAACTATTAACCAAATTTGATACAATGATGAAAGGATTAAAATTTGCAATCGTAGCACTGGCAGGAGTTGTTCTGGCAGGATGCGGCGGTGCCGAAAAGATGAAAGAATTACCCCAGGGCACCAGCTTTAAGGTTACCCCAAACCCACTTGAGGTTCACGCCAACAAGGTAAAGGCCACTATTGAGGGTACAGTTCCCGCAAAGTATTTCAACAAAAAAGCCACACTGGAAATTACCCCTGTACTAGTTTATAACGGTGGTGAGCTGGCTCTTCCTTCCAAAATTCTTCAGGGGGAAGATGTGCAGGCCAACAACCAGGTAATTAACTACGAAGCAGGCGGTTCATGGAAGCATGATGTTGAATTTGACTACAAGGACGAAATGTTTCGTGCCGAAATGGAGCTGCGCTTTGTAATCACCTACAAGGACAAGCAGATTCCTTTTGATGCTCCTCAGAAAATTGGTATTGGAACCATGGCAACCTACAAGCTGGTTGACCTAGACCCCAAGCCAGTTATGCTGAAGGATAAATTTGTAAGGGTTACCCCCGAGGAAAAAGAAGCTCAGATCAACTTCGTAATCCAAAAGTCGGATATTCGCAAATCCGAACTTACCAAGGATGAGGTTAAAATGCTAAACGATTTTCTACTCGATGCTGCCAAAACTAGCAACAAGCAGCTTAAAGAGATTAAAGTATCAGCCTATGCTTCGCCCGATGGACCAGAAACTCTTAACGATAAGCTTTCGAAGGAACGTGGGAAGAACACCGATTCATACCTCGCCGATGTGTTCAAAAAGGGTAAGGTAACAAATCCCGCTACGGTAAGCGTTGAAACCACTTCTGAAGACTGGGAAGGGTTCCAGAAGCAAGTTCAGGCCTCGAACATTGAAGATAAGGACTTAATTCTTCGAGTTCTTTCCATGTACTCCGATCCTGAGGTTCGCGAGAAAGAAATTAAAAATCTATCGAAGGTTTACAAGGTGCTGGCCGAAAAGGTACTCCCTGAACTTCGTCGTTCGAGAATGATTGCCAAGGTTGACAAGGTAGGCTACTCTGACGATACGTTAAAGTATATGGTTGAGAACAATGCTTACGATTCACTTAATGTTGAGGAAATGCTTTACGCAGCAACCCTTGTAGATAACGTTGATAAAAAGATTGAGGTTTACATGAAGGCAGGCGAAAAGTTCAACTGCGCTCGCGGTTATAACAATGCTGCATACTACTATATCCTCAACAAGAACACTGCTGCTGCAAAGGCTGCCCTGGATAAAATTCCTGCCGATCAGAAAATTCCTGCCGTTACCAACAACCGTGGTTGCATTGCGCTGATGGAGGGGAACTATGAAGCTGCTGAAAAACTATTTGCTGATGCTGCCGACGCCGGTAACGAGGTTAAGTACAACCTTGGTATAATAGCCATTCTTAAAGGTCAGTATCCTGCTGCTGCTGAATACCTTGGCGGAACTGACTCGTTCAACCAGGGACTTGCCCTGCTTCTTAGCGGAAAGGTTGATGCAGCAAAGAATACTTTTGCAAAGGTTGAAACAGCTAAGGGTTATTATGGCCGTGCTATTGTAGGTGCCCGCATGCAGGAGGAAGCTACCACACTTGATAACCTACGCACCGCTATTGGCAAGGATGCCTCGTTGAAGGCTCGTGCAAAGGATGATGTTGAATTTCGTAACTTCTTCCAGAACGAAGCTTTCAAGGCTATTGCTGAATAGCTGAACAGTAAAAAGTTTATAAAAGAACCTGCCGTTGGCAGGTTTTTTTATTGGTGCTACGGTTGTTGGTTTGCCGCTCTGCCTTAATGCTTCTTAAGCTTAGCGAAGAAGTCCCAAAGAACTATGGCAGCAGTTATAGAAATGTTGAACGAATGCTTGGTGCCAAACTGCGGTATCTCTACGCATTCATCTGAAAGGTCAACAATATCCTGCCCTACCCCACGAAGCTCATTGCCAAATACTAAAGCATATTTCACTCCTGGCATGGGCATATAGTCAACTAAGTTGACAGAATGCTCGGTTTGCTCAAAAGAGATGATGCGGTATCCCTCCCCTCTCAACTTCTCAATAGCCATTTCAGTTTTATCAAAATACTCCCATAAAACAGAATTTTCGGCTCCAAGAGCAGTACGATGAATTTCGGGATGTGGTGGTTTTCCGCATATTCCACAAAGGGCTACCCTCTCAACCATCAAGGCATCGGAAGTTCTAAAAACCGACCCAATATTATTTAGGCTCCTGACATTGTCCAGAACAACGACAATAGGAAACTTTTCAACCATTTTATACTCGTCAACAGTTTTCCTGTGAAGCTCTTCGTTGGAAAGTTTTCTGTTTTTAGCCATAAGTTGAATTTTCGACAAAATTACTCAATCATTTTTTTTATATTTAACAACTTAAATCAAAATAGAAAGCCGAGTATGAACCTACACGAGTACCAGTCTAAGGCATTACTAAAGAAATCGGGAGTTAATGTACCATTGGGTAGTGTGGCATTTACGCCCGACGAAGCTGTTAAGGTAGCTGAAAGTGTGATAGAAGCCACAGGAACAGATGTTATAGCAGTTAAGGCCCAAATACATGCAGGTGGAAGAGGTAAGGGAGGTGGGGTAAAGATTGCCAAATCAACCGAGGAGGTAAGAAGATATGCACACGACATCATTGGGATGAGGCTAGTTACGCATCAAACAGGGCCTAAGGGCAAACTGGTTGGAAAGGTATTGGTAGAACAGGGCATCTACCAGCCAGGGCCAGCGGAGGTAAAGGAGTTTTACATAAGCATACTATTGGATAGATCAACCAGCCGAAACATGGTGGTTTACTCGCCCCAGGGAGGAATGGACATAGAGGCAGTTGCCTCACAAAGCCCCCAACTCATATTCAAGGAGGAAATAAACCCTCTGGGTCTCCAACCATACCAAGCCCGTAAAATTGCCTTTAACCTTGGCCTAACCGGAAAAGCATACTCCCAGATGGTGAAATTTTTAGCGAATCTTTATAACACCTATGAAGCCAACGATTTTTCTCTACTCGAGATAAACCCTGTAGTCAAAACATCCGACGATGATATATATGCAGCCGATGCCAAATGTACAGTTGATGATAGCGCCCTTTTCCGTCATCCCGATATAGCAGGGCAACGCGATCTTGACGAGGAGGAACCTGCCGAAGTTGAAGCAGGAAAGAATAACCTTAACTTTGTTAAACTCGATGGTAACGTTGGCTGCATGGTGAATGGGGCTGGGCTGGCCATGGCAACTATGGATATTATTAAACTTTCAGGAGGGGAACCGGCAAATTTTCTGGATGTGGGTGGCAGTGCTAATGCAAAAACCGTTGCTGCGGGGTTTAGAATCATACTTAAGGATCCCAACGTAAGGGTTATCCTGATAAACATTTTTGGCGGAATAGTTCGTTGCGACAGGGTAGCCCAGGGAGTTGTGGAGGCCTACAGGGAAATAGGCAATATCCCAGTTCCGGTAATAGTAAGGCTTCAAGGAACAAATGCCTTGGAAGGCCGAAAGCTTATCGATCAGTCAGGATTAAGGGTATATACTGCAACATCGTTTCAGGAAGCAGCCAATTTGGTAAAGGAGATGGTTGAAAAGCAGGCTTTTTAAACGGAATCCTACCAGTTAACTTTTTTGCGCCGCACAGGCATTGTCATACACCTGGCTCCACCCCCACCTCGTGGAAGTTCGCTTCCATCGATGGTTACTACATAGCTGGAGTAACTGCCTAGATCAACCCTTCCAGCAATTACATCTTTAGCCCTAATAACCTCAAACCCGTTTTTGTTCATCTCCTCAATGGTGTGTACGTTGCGAGCGTAGCCAATTACCTTGCCGGGCCCTATGGCTACAAAATTAGCCCCGCTATGCCATTGCTCCCGCTCCTGAACCCACCTGTCGGTGGTGCCTCCGCAGTAAACCGGCTTGAGGTCCATTCCCAACTTCTTTAGCGCAACCAACAGGTTGTCAACCGTTTTTATTTCCTCAACCCTTCCATTCGCAATGGTAATTTGGACTGTTTGGTACCGGTTGGGCTGAATAATAATTGGATCGTAAACCATACACTTATCTGCATCCAGTAAAGTAAAAACCATATCGAGATGAATAAAGGACTCGGGCTTATAGGGTAGCTCCTGAACAAGAATATACTTTTTCCTAGCATCACTGTTTAATTGTAACCTATTCAAAATGAAATCAATACCATGAGTGTTGGTTCGGGCACCGTTACCAATGAGTAAAACATCATCCCTAACAACCAGCACATCGCCACCCTCAATGGTAGCGTTGCTTGCAAGTGTAAAAGCAGAAGGATTAACCGTTGAGGTATCAAAAATATCCGACATTGAAAAGATTGCCTCCATTATTATGCTTTCGCGATGCCTAACCGTGCTTGCCATTTTGGCTATGACTACGCTTCTGGATATGGCAAATGAAGCGTCGCGGGTGAAGTAAAGGTTGTAAAGGGGCTTTAGGGAAAAGCGTTCGTGGCTCAAAAAGTTGGTCAGGTTATTCCTTACCAATGGAACCCCCTCAATAAGAAATTTTCCCAACTCCTTCGGACTAACAGCCAGAAGATCGTCCATTAGCCACAGGGCATTCTCGGTAAGGCAAATTCTCCTAATCAATTCCTCCTTGGCAGATGGATTCGACAGCACTTGTTCCAACAAATCGCCAACCTCAAAGGTTTGAGTAACTTTTGAAAGAACACCGCTAAGCTGGGCATGCTCCTTTCGAGCAACACTAAGGTTGAGAATGTCGCTATAGAGGGCTCGTTCGGCATTTTCGGGTGTCATATTCTCTACTTCCGGGCCCGGCGTGTGGATAATAACTCCCTCAAGTTCACCAATTTCCGACTGAATGTTAACCGAAATTTTTTTCATCAATACAAAATTTATGTTTCTGATTATAAATACTTTATTCCCTACCTTCTAGTCATTAGGGTTGGTCGAAAAAAACATCCACATTTTGAATTCGCCGAGCTCGTAGGTAACCCCCGCTTGTACAAACATACTTAGGCAAGCTTTCTTACATGGGTGCTTCATGGTAATAAAGGTAGAAACTTACAAAATTAACAAATCTCAACAGAACAAATGGGATATGCCGGCTAAGGGGGTATGCATACATGTTTACAAATAAAAAATTCAGGTTTTAATTGCCGGAAATATAAAATGGTAGAAACCGGCAATAACGCTGGCTGAGTGTATCAAGTGTTATATTAAGGTTGCATGGGCAAATTTCTTGAAACCGCTGCTCAAATTTCTACCAGAGATTCAACGCATCAAGCGCATTATGGATTATACCCATCTAATTTCATTTGCGAGTAAACCAACCTTAGAGCCTCGGTTAAACCCTTAGGGGAATAGCCCAGCTGCTCAATTGCCTTATGACAACATAACGAAGTGTTAAGGGGTCTCCTGGCTGGCTCAGTTAACATTTCAGTGCTCACTGGCAAAAGAAGTTCTGGATTCAATCCAAATACTTCAGCCGTCCTAGCCGCCAAATCAGCGACTGAGATTATCTCGCTTCCTGCAAGGTGAAATATTCCTGTTGCCCTGTTGGTAGCTATAGCCTCGATACCTCGAGCCAAATCCTCAGCAAGGGTTGGCGTTCGAATTTGATCGAAAGCAACCCTAAATGGGTTACCCTTTATCAAGTTCTCGGCAACACGTAAAACAATGTTTGACCGGGACAGCCTTTGCTCGTATCCGAATACCAGTGAGGTTCTAGCGATAGCCCATGGTGCTGACATTGACGCTACCACCTGCTCGGCCTCAGCTTTTGACATCCCGTAGTAGCAGATTGGATTAGCCCGATCCTCTTCCGCATATTGACCTTTCAATCCGTCAAAAACAAAATCGGTGGACATCAGAATAAGTTGAACTCCATAGTCATTGCAAGCCATGGCTATTCGGGCGGTGAGATCTACATTTAGCCTTTTACAGGCAAAACGATCAACTTCACATGCATCGGGACTGGAAAGTGCAGCACAATGTATAATAACATCGGGATGGGTTTCATCAACCATAAAGTTAATGTCTGCATTTAGCAGGTTTGATGTAAAGGTAACAGCGCCGGGAATTTGCAGCTTTTTTAGGGATGTAGCATAAACCTCATGCTTTCCGCCTGAAAGTAGCTGCCGGGTAATTTTTTTCCCAACAAGTCCGTTTGCCCCAGTAACCAGTATTCTCATATTGCAATTAAATACGTGTATTTTCTTTAACTCCAGCAATTCCCCGATTTCCGCAAATGTTATAAAGTTTGTTGTAGGGTGTATTTTTACGTTCGTTTTAAGACTCTAAATATAGGCTGCTTTAAGCAATAATTTTATGCCAACAGGGCAAAATATGCACTTTCGAGCATCGCAGAATGTTGACTTTAAGTGTATAACAGCCTGGCTATCAGACGAATTACATGACTTAACCCCCATAGAATCGAATTTTTTTATAATATGATTTTCCTCGGGGGGAATCTCCTCCAAAATTGAAATTGCTTTTTCCTTTAGTTTCTGGTTACCCCTCCAACCACCATAGGCAAACATGAAGGGAATGACGGCATTAATAATAATCACGTTGATAGTAGCAGTGCCCAAACTTTTTTTTCGTGATTTAACCGGAAATCCAAATAAGTAATGATTATACCAGTAAGGCGATGTTTCAACTTGGAAAAGTTCTTGCAGCTGCTTTAAGGAGCTTGCCTCCACCGCTTTGGAAAAAAGAGAGGTAGAATGATGTATTAACATGGCAAGCTGCGCAAGGCGGATAGTGGGAAATGAAACAGGCCTCATTCGTAAAAATTTCCATAAGCTACCATCGATCGGAGTAAGGTTAAATTTTTTCTTAAGAAAGGAGTACTCCATCCTGAGCGAAAGTAGGTACTCGTCCTCTACATCAAAACGGTTTAGTAATCCGGCCTGCCCAAATATAAGCGATTCGAGTTGAAAAAGGTTATTCTTATGCTTTGCCAGCACCTTTAAAGGGGTTTCCTGGGCTAAGATTTCGGCCGGAAAAGCGTTGACCTTAAGGCCAAAGGTTCTGGTGACCGCCCGATAGAAAGCTTCCTCCCAGCTTCCATGACATTTTTCGAGCGATTTACCTATTTCATCGGTTTTGGCCTGTAAACGCTCCACCATCATTCTGTCGAGGAGGGCTCTTTTTGTTAGGTTATCAACATTTGGTAGCACCTCACCGCATGGGATGTAGCTTCCAGAACTCGTCAATCTTGAATATTCTCTTTCCAACCCGAACGGGTAGCTTATGGCAAGAGTGGGAATAGGCACACCGCGGGAATTTATAGCCGGCTTGTCGTTGTTAACAACCACGTGCAGCACAACGTTATCGTAGGCTCTATCAGTGTGGTGGTTATGGGCAAACCATTCGGAAGAATTAATGTGCATCTCAACATTTCCTACCCAGGTTGTTCCGTTCAACCTAACCTTTGCATTAAAAAAATCGGGACCGGCATCAGAATTATATGTACCGGGGTCTAACACCTCAAGCTGGCAGTTGTCTGAAGTATTTAAGCCCGAAAAGGCAAATGATTTATACTGCCATAAGAAATGAATAAAAGACTCAACCATAGTATCAAGCTGCTTCTTATGGCAACAAGTTACAAAAAAAACAGGCAAAAAATTAACCGAAGGCATTTAGGATACAAAAAATAAATACCTTTGCATGGATTGGTGGGGGTTTAAAGCTATTTAAAAAAGGATTAACCTTTCACAATCAATTTTCTAGTAGGCCTGTTCTAAAGAGGTAAACAATCGGGGTGTAGCGCAGCCCGGTTAGCGCGCTACGTTCGGGACGTAGAGGTCGTGAGTTCGAATCTCACCACCCCGACCAAGAACTCAGGGGATTTAAATTTTCTTCCTTAGCTATTGTTACTATCAAACAACCTGATAAAAAATTCTCTCTTAAAGATTTTGATTAGTTACAAAGCCTGCTTTCAAGTTTGCAGGGCATTTTTCCCCCTACGATAGCTTTAAAATAATAAGGGCATCATTAGGAATAGCCCTGAAGATAATTTTTGCATCCTTCCTGTTCAACCTTAGCGTGATAGATGGCTTGTAATCCAGCTTTCGGAAGTGTACTATTCTCTGTAGATCATCCAACAGAATAGCAGTTCTATCTTTAATATCAGTAATCACCCCGTTGAAGCTAATCCGGGATTGATTTTTTGGAGTCTCGTAAAAATAAACTAACATGCCGGGCTTAGCTTCCAGCAAGAAATAGACAGGGTTAACGTCGGTAGTATCGGGGACGATATCGGGCGTATATTCTGAAGTATCCTTGGGGGCAATTTTAATCATTAGGGGAACCTTTGGGATTGAGGATGTTTGGCGTTCAACCCTAAATGGGTATGAAAGAGCTTTGTAGAGGATTCGTTGATCTATTTTAGTAAAAAAATTACTTACCCGATAGCGGTCGATTTTTGCGGTATGAACCGTAACACCCTTGATTAAAAGGGTAGCAGTGCTATCCGGGAAGTTAATGCAAAGCACAACGGAATCGGAATTTGCCGCCTCAAGTTGGGCATGGTAGTAGGCGTAGCTGTTCTGCTCAGCATTATAGGCAGAATCGTTGGTAAGCTGAAAAACAGCATTACTCTTATCATCTCCATCTAGCTGCGAGTAAAATTTTTGGAAGCGATCAACCGCTCCGTTAACAGCAACCAATTTTAGTATAAAGTAAACCAGGGCCAAAGCGAAGATGGGAAGGCAAGCCAGAAGAAAAATTTTAAGGAATTTTTTTTGCATTAGATCAGCTATTAGTAGATATAAACCTTTGAGCCTAGTTCGAGGGTTTTATATACGGCTTCCAGGTCATCATCGTTCATTCGGATGCACCCATGCGTAACAGGCATTCCAAGAAAACGCTTATAGATAGTTCCGTGAATGAGGTAGCCATCACCAATGCTCATGGCGTAATCGCCTAAAACTCCTGCTTCCCATCGGGAAGGATCGTTCTGGGAAGGAATTGGAAGCCCCTCTTCCACAAACGACCAGTCCGGCCTCCGCCAAACAGGATTCGTTATCTTTCCTTGAATTCGGTAAAACCCCTTGGGGGTTTGAAAAATCCATTCCCGATTAAAGTGCGATTTGAGGAGTGTATAGCTTCCAGTGCTGCAGAATCCCTCACGAATTAACCTCCTATTCTTATATAGTTTAAACCTATTATAGGTGGTATTAACAACAATGTATGGCCTTGGGGGTGTTAAAGCAACATATTTTTGCTGCATTTTGCCGGTCAAAAGTTTGATTTTGGCATAATCCTTAGGTGTGGGTGAAAAAATCTCAGAGCTGGGGGGAGCAAAACCATTAACCTTCATTACCAGCTCGGTTAATGGGGGAATAGCGTAAATAAGTATGGCAAAAAAAAGGATAATTGAAAGAATCACAATTAACAGTCCGGCTAGGATATTGTTAAATTTTGATACTTTTCCAATCGATTTGTCTTTATCGGTAGTGGCAAGGGCTATATTTACGGCATCCATATATAATTAGCTCCTTTCTGTATGTTTTCTCAACTTGAAATTTTCGGTAATGCTTTTAAAATCGGCTAAAGAGCCTACAATAACAACCGGTGTTCCAACCTGAATAAAGTTGTAAACCTTAAGCATATCATTATCACTAAGAGCAATGCATCCGTCAGTCCAGTCTGTTCCCTTACCGCCGTTACCATGAATTTCAATTAAGCCGCCGATTTGAGCATTTGCAGGAAGTTTACCTTGCTGCTTTTCCCTTCTAAACATTTCAACATCGTCATTGTTCGGGTAGTTTAAGAGAAGAGCCCTGTAGTACTTCGTTTTATTCTGGGGGATTTTGGTTTTTACAAGGTAAATACCCTCAGGGGTTGCCTTATCGCCTTTAAGCCTTTTTCTACCCATCCAGTTTTTACCAAACTCAGCTTCAAACTCAAGTTTTTTCACACCCGACTGGTAGATATAAAGTTTTCGGGCAAACTTATCAATAATAATGGCGTTTCCGTTGGTTTTTGCAGAGTTCTCAATGGTGCTATTTACCAGCTTACGCCAGTATGGTTGGGAGTTAAAGTACTCTTCCAAGTCGTCAAGTGTTCTATTGTAGGATGACATGAGCATATCTTCTGCAAGAACAATTTTGTCCTGGGCTGACAGGTACTCACCCCTTTCAAAATATAGCTGGGCTTCCTTAAGCAGCAGCTTCCCCCGTGAAATCTTATCCCTTACCTCCTGGGGAAGTGGCACCCTGTTGAAAAGCTCATTTACATTTAGTATCAGGCCATTCAGGAGTTCAATTTTATCCTTAACAGCTACAACCATGTTCTTCCTTAAGTTTTGGGAATTGTTCATGGCATTTCTTGCCTCTTTCGCCGATTTTTGGGCAAGTTTTGCAACCATGGAATAGTCACGGAACAGGATAAACTTTTCATTTTCCTTTTGCCAGCACTTCATGGCAGAATCGTAGTCGGCCTTGGCTTGTTTAAAACTTTTTTTAGAGTAGCTCTGTGCTTTACTCTTGGAGGCTTGCTGCAGGCATAAACGGGCATAGTCAACATCTCCAATCGGAGGTTCAGGTATTAACTTGTAGAATAGCACAGAAATGCCGGTAGCCACGACCAAACTCGCCAGTATAATAACAGCTATTCTTTTCGATTTTCTACTCATAAACTCCTATTTAATAGGCTGATAACGAATAAATTAGGTTATAGAAAAATGATTTATAAAACCTAAGTAAACCAACTATTTCCGAGCAACATGAACAAGCCACTATGTAAAAACCATCAGTTACAGTATGCAAAATTAGCATACATTGGCTAATCTATCAATATTACTAGCATATTCGTTGAGGTGAAAATCCTCGTCCAAAATTAAAACATGGTAACTAAATAAGAATAGCCTATAAAAAACCCCGAAGTTTAGCAACCCCGGGGTTTCGGAAAATCGAATTATACTATCTCTTTTTTACCTTAGCAATAGCATCGGTAAGTTCGGTGTTGATTTTAGTAGCGCTATCCTTAGCAGCTTTCAGCTTGTTGGAAGCATCCATGTACTTTCCATTGTCGTACATTGTTTTGGCTTCAGCAACGCTAGCTTCGATAGCGGCAATTTCGGTTTTGATTTGTTCAAGAACAGCAGCGCCTTCCTTTCCACGAGGAGCTTTTTTCATCAAAGTTTTGTCCTGGTCGATTAAGGTGGTTACTTCGGTCATTAAACCTTCAACTTCTACCTTAACTTCCTGCTTCTTGGTAACGGCGTTAGCTTGAATCTGATGAGCCTGGCTCAGAATTCTGTCAAGCTTTTCGTTAGCAGGTCCAAATTTCTTGAAAAGTTTGGATTTTTGAACTTCGATGTCGGCCATAACAGCGCTCATCGAATCTTGAACTGCTGCAAAATCGGCTGCAACATATACATCAGCTTCAACCATTTTGGCAGAGTCAATAGCTGCATTGGCAGCATCAATTTTCTCCTGGGGCACCTTGCCACAACCAGAAAGAACTGCAACCATGCTTAAGGCTGCGAATCCTAGTAAAACTGTCTTTTTCATAATCGAATTGTTTGGGTTAATGAAGTTAAATATCTATTGGTAATTGTTATTTACCGATGCAAATTTACATAAGTTTTAAGCTTATGTATTAAAAAAACATAAATATTTTAACAAAATTTTAAAAACATGGCTTTTCTCCTTGGCAAGTGCTATTCGTAAATAGCTGAAATTAAGTTATTTATCAATTTTAATAATTAGTAGCATGGAATTTGCCAGCAGGGTTGCTGCAGAATGTTTAATGGGAATCTATGATTTAAAAAAACTCCCATCGTTAAGCATAACTAAGGTGCATCCAAAAACATAGTCTATTCTGTTTTCATGTGCTAATCTCACCAGCTCGGGGTTTTCAGCACCGGGATTAAAAATAATCCGTTTGGGTTTTAGGCTTAAAATATAGTCGTAGTAGGTTGTCTGATTTTGACTGTTCAGGTAAAGGGTCACCGTATGGAGGTTGGTGAGGTTAATTTTTTCTGCATGTACTTGAACTCCGTCAACAAAGCATGGCCTCGAGCCAATTGCATAGACCCTAACCCCGTGTTTCACAAGACTTTTAATGGCCAGATAGGAAAACCTCCCTGCTTTACAGCTGGCCCCCAGAACAAGGGTAGAAAACGTTTCTGCATTTTCAGGTACCATGTGGGTCAATCCTTTTGAATCAGGACAACGGCATAGGCAGTAACGCCCTCTTCATTTCCAACAAATCCCAACTTTTCGGTGGTTGTGGCCTTAATAGAAATATCCTCCATGTCCATTTTAAGGACGGATGCCAGGGTTAGCTGCATGTTGGGAATGATGTCCATAAGCTTAGGGCGTTGGAGACACACTACCGAATCAATGTTAACTACCCTGAAACCCTTGCTATCAAGTAGTTTTAGGGTTTCAGCAAGCAAAATTTTGCTATCAATACCCTTTAAGTTGGGGTTAGTGTCGGAAAAATGGTAGCCAATGTCCCTGAGGTTTGCTGCGCCTAGCATGGCATCACAAATAGCATGGATAAGCACGTCAGCATCAGAATGGCCTACTGCTCCTTTAGAATGCTCGATAAATATTCCACCCAGGTGGAAAGGGGTGTTGCTCTCCAGCTTATGAACATCATAGCCAAATCCCACTCGAACTTTCATGGGCTAGTTGTTGTTGACTTTTTGGCCACGCATACGTGTAGCCTCAAAGTCAAAGGATAGCGAAAACCTAACCGTGTTTGCCATTGGGCTGTTAAATCCACCGGTCGGAATAAGGTAGGAAAAATCAATATTAAAGATGTTGTACTTCAGCCCTGCACCAACAGTAAAGTACTTACGGTTACCCTTATTTTCATTCTCATAAAAATACCCTGCTCTAAGGGCAAACTGACGGGCATACCAGTACTCAATGCCTGTAGCATAGTAAATTTCGTTCAGCTCCTCTTTAAAACCACCAGGGGCATCGTAGAACGATTGTAGCATTCCCTGTACGACGGACACGTTGGGGTTCATCCCCTTAACTATTACTGTTTGCTCATCTACAACTCCGTAAACGGGTGGAGTTGGAACCAGTAGTTTATTGGCATCTACAGTAAAGGAGAATGAGTTGTAGCTGTCGATATCCATGGTCAACCTTCCTCCAAGCCGCAAGTTAATCGGTATAAAATCCTTCATGGGGTCATCGCTGTATGAAAGTTTTGTGCCGATGTTGGAGATGTTGAAACCAAAAGCCATTTGCCCAAATTTATCGCTTAGCTTTACAGGATGTTGATAGTACATAGCAATATCGGCTGCAAAGGAAGTTCCAGCTTTAGCCGAGGCTTGCCCGGGTTGCGAGTAGCCACCGCTCAAGTCGGAACGGATGTACCTGAAGGCAATAGCACCCGAAATGTAATCGGAAAATTTGCGGGAGTAAGCAATGTCAATGGCAAACTCGTTAGGGTTAAAAAATTTAACCGGGGGGTCATTGGGGTTGTCGGTAGTAAACTGGATTTCGCCCATGGCGAAGTATAGCAGCGAGCTGCTGATGGCCTGCATCTTGTCCACCTGGTAGTAACCGGTGAGGTAGGTAAGGTTGATATCATTCACCAAATTTCTAAGCCAAGGGGTATAGGAAAAGGCAACACCCCATTTTTTACTTTCGATAAATGGGAACTTAGCCGGATTCCAGTGCTGGGAGTTGATATCGGGTGAAGTGGCAACACCAGCATCGCCCATTCCGCCAGCTCTTGAATCGGGTGCAATAGTTAGAAAAGGAACGGCAATCTTGAGAGCGTTCAGTCCGCCGGTAAGCGAAACAGTGCTATCGAACTGTGCACTTGAGACTTGTGAAAAAAAAATGAAGCCAACAAAAGAAAGAAGTGTAAACAGTATTCTACGCATCTGATATAAATTTTAGGTGCAAATTTAGCTGATTGTGAAATATATTCTAGCGAACGTAAAACTCGGAATTATATTTTACCTCAAAATGACAAGTTTATGCTGTAAGCTGGCTGCATATCCGCTAGAAGTTTTAACGGATAAGCGGCAGATGTATATGCCCCTTCCAAGCCGACTTCCCCTGCTGTCAGTTCCATTCCAGTAAATAGGTCCAACCCGGTATCCCCCAGAGTAAGCCTGTGACTGTGTAATTGTGCTAACCAGCCGTCCTGCCACGTCAAAAATTTGAATTGTAAGGTTGAACTCATCTTCCGGCATGTTATGTTCAAAGTAGAAAGATGTTCCCTCAGAAAATGGGTTAGGGTAAGAGTAGAATTTTTCCAGCTGAAGGTTTCCTGCTCCAACCACAACGAACGAAATAATTTTTTCAGAGCTATTATTATAGGTATCCCATGCCTTGACCCTAAGCCAGTATCTTCCTTCGGAAAGGTCAGCTAGCTGGTAGTTAACATACCCCTCCTGGTAGCTGTTAGGTTCGGACTGGTAGTACATGTTTAGAATTACGTTAACCTCATCGCCACCAGGCGAAGTAAGGGTTGCCGTTAAATCGTGTCCAATCCCAATTCCGGAAGTATTAATACCACTCTCGTCCCTTAACCGGATAAGCAGCTTAGGGCTGCTATCGGATATTCCTCCCCCGTTGAAAAGTGTATCGTTAAGGTAAACGTCAATCTCCGGTCCTTCGTTATCGGTATAAGGTGAGTTGAAAACCCCGCCAACAATTACCGATTCGTTGTAGCCCATTGCCACCCTTGCCAAGTCGTCAGCAAAAATACTTATCCTACCCGTGCCAAACGATAGGCGAATATCCTTTGGTACAACAAAATCAATGCTGAATAATCCGTTATTGACAATAGCTCTGCCTTTATAGAGCACATTGTCCCAACTAAAAAAGGTCATTGGCATCCCGCCATCATTTGCCAGCGTTTTAATTTCGCTTTTCTTATCAAAAACAGTTATGGTGGCATTTCCGCTAAAGTCTGATGCAACCTGGCCAATCGGGGTAAATATCCTTCCCGAGAGGTTTGCAACCGATAAAGCTTTGAGGGTATCGGCCTCCTCATCAACAGGTTTTCCATTAATGCTGGTAATTTCAGCTCCAAGTTCGGGGTATCGAAGCATTAAAGCCGGATCGCCCAGCAGGGTAAAGTTGCGCTTGTTGTTACCCGTTCCGGAAAGGTTTTTGGATATTTTGATGAGGTCGCCTAAGCGGTAATGGGAGGTTGAGTCCTCATTAAACTTGAAAAGATTGTTGATAAATTTATAATTTAAAGTAAAGTTAGGGCTGGAGTAAACCAGACGTGTAGTTGAAACCAGGGCAATACCACCACCGTCAGGCGAAAGTAGAATCTGCTCACCGGTTGAGGTGAGGTGGTAATCGTCGAACCGGCTAAACTCGCAGGTGGCCGTTACAAAAAGAGGCAGCTGTTTTGTGTTTTTCCATGATGATACATCAGATAGCATCAGCACTTTCTCGTGGGCAAGCCACCTTTCGTTCCCATGCCCCGTGTAGTTTACAAGGAATACCCCGTTGTTCACCGTTGTGTTTATAGCGTTGGTTACCTCCGGGTAGCTAGCTCCCCCCGATGAAGATTCCTGCCTGTAGGCGTCAAAAAATATTTTTTGAATGTTGTATTCTGGATTACTGGTTGAAAGGTAATCAGCAAGGGTGTTGGCATCCGTCATGTGAATATTTCCATCCTCATCATCACCTATAAAACAAAGCTTACTTTGCCAGTCACCAGTGTTACTGCCGCTTACATAGTGCTGAATTTTTGCTAAAACAGCATTAGCCTGCTCGGTAGTGCTAACAGGCAACCGGCCTACTCCAACATCAAGCAGGCCAACAGCTTCACCCTCTTCGTCATCGAGCAGCCCAAAGTAGTCGTCGGACTGAAACGAACCAACTTTGTTGATTGAACGTGGCGACTGGTAGGTTAGAATATAGTTGGTGTTGCCATTCCTGTCGGATAGGTTATCGTATGATCCATCGCCAAACAAAAGAAGGTACTTGGGTTGTTGCTCGGTTGTAGCAGCACACCTGTAAAAATATCGCATCATGTTGCGAATAGCCGACAAATCGGGATTCCCTGAGGAAAATTCGTTATAGACCTCATCAGTTGAAAAAACCACAACATCCAGCCCATCAAGTGAGCGGTGAAGTTGAGCCAGCTCCTGTGCCTGTGGCATGAATAGCGGATGGGCTACTATCACGAAATCGGGCTGTCCAGCTCCATGAATGTTCTGGTTAGCCACAGCTCCAACAAAAGTAACGGTCTTAGCCTTTTCAGGTTCAAAAGCAATGAAATGGCGTAGGGTATCGGTGGCCTGTTTAAATGCTACTACTCCTCCCGAATACCTGGAGTTGAGCCTGTAGGGATGGTTGAAACTAGTGATATCCCAAACCTGAACATTTTGGTTTGAATTAAGTATGCTGAATTCCGTTATATTACCGCTTCCGACCGATTGTTTATCCCTGAAAATCAGCTGTGAACCATTATATTTAAGCTGCTGGCGGGTATTTATTGTGATAAAATCCAACAGGCCGGTTGCAGTAGAATTAGGTTTACTATAGGTTAATTCGATTGTCAGGTTGCCTTCGTTAAGTGCAGAGGTGTAAACCTGCTCATTCACTGCTACCACATCGGCGTACTCATCACCAATTACTACGCTGTTTAAAGGCAAAGTTCCAAGGGTGGTTGTGTTGGCCTTTACCGTAAAGTTGCTAGCTACAGAAGAGCGTGCTGCCGCCCTAAGCCAAACTTTTAAAGGTAAGCCCACAACAGGTAGGGAAAGGTCGGTAGTATATGTTCGGGATGTAGTTAAATCGAAAACATCGCCAAACCACTCCCTACCCGATTTAACCATGTTGGTATCGTTTCTTTCAATGGTTAAGAATGCATCATATGAATTAGCCGTGCGGTTTAATGGAGCAGCTGACTCTTCTATGGTTTCAATTGTTGATTGAGGCAAAGAAGTTGTGATGAAGTATGAAATTTGTTGGGCATAAGGATGGCTTTTCTCCTCCCACATGTCCATGGTAGCATTGTAGGAAATAGTTTTGGGGCCTTCGGCATAAAAAAGGATGTAATCGCCCTGGTTAAAAATTCCGTCATCACCCTTACTCATGAGAATAGGAATTGGATTTAAATCGTCAGGTGCCTGCTCGCTATTCATATAGGGAAGACAGTGTCCTCCATTTCCCCATAAGCTAACATTTTCGAGGTTTGACAGCCCATAAGATTGAAGATCGTTGTATGAAATTTTATATACACCACCCTCCCGAACGCTAACCCTTACCCAGCTACCGGAACTTAGCACCGACGATTTGACCTGGAGACGAGCAGGGGCATAGCTGCGTTCATCATTTGTTTTTTCTGCCCTTTTTAGTATAATTTTAAAAGAAACCAGCTTCTCAAACTTGTTGTCAGAATTAAGCCTCACCGCCGGAACAGTAAGTTGAATCATCATCCTTCCCCTTTGAATGGCTGTTCTGCAGTCAACACTTTCATTTATAAAGTTATTGACGCCTTGCAACAGGTTCATTTCGTCATTAGCCACCAAAACCCATTGCTCGTCAGCCACCAAAACATCCGGTGTTGAATTGTATGCACCATTATTCTCGATTGGAATTAGCTCAAAGTAAGAAGGAATCATTGTCTGTGGATTTGTGTAAACGGCGTTATCGAACCACAGTATGGTCTGCTCAGCCTGAGCAGTGGGTACTTGCCTGTAATTCCAGCAAATTGCACGCTCCAGAGTATCCTGTGCAAAAATGCCATTTGAAATACACAAAAGCGAAAGAAAAAACGTTCTTCTAAACATGCACATCACCAAATTGATTTTGCTGTTGCAAATAAATAAAAACTTTATTTTACTTTTACGAGTTACAAGAACAATAAAAACGGCAAAGGATTCATAATTATTATCAACAAAATATTTAGCTACTGATAATAAAATGTTTAGAAAATTTTTTGTTGCTATAGGTATAACAATGGTTACATCAATAAGGGTATTTGGGCAAGATCCAATATTTTCCCAGCTATTTTTCAACCCTCTTTATCTAAACCCCGCTTACGCCGGCGCTAGCAAATACATGCGACTAGGAGTTGTTTACAGAAATCAATGGACCATGATTGATATGCCCTACTCTACCTATGGGGTTAGCTTTGACAGGACAATTCAATCTATAAAAAGCGGTGTGGGACTCAATATTGTAGCCGATGTGGAGGGCAAGGGAGTGTTTAGCCGCACCACGGTAGATTTGGTCTATGCTTACGGGATTCAGCCTTCCTATAACTCACATTTGCGTTTTGGTATTCAAACAAGTGGCATTGTGCGTACCCGTAACTACTCGGGGCTTGTATTTCCGGATATGATCGATATAAATGGAGATGTAACCGGTACTTATAATACTTCGGGAATAACAACATGGAACTATGATTTCAGTCTTGGAGTAGCGGGGGATTTTGAAAATTTTTATGGAGGAATAGCTGTTCACCACCTTCTGGAGCCCGTGGAGGCAACCTACCAGGACACAAAAGCTTACATACCACGGAAGTACACCGTTCATATTGGCGCTGACTTCAACCTGTATAAATGGTACAAATTTAAAGAGGTTCTCCTGCTGTCACCGAACATAATATACATTCAACAAGCCAAGTTTAACCAGCTAAACATTGGGTTCTACCTTTCCCGGCACTGGTTGGTGGGAGGATTTTGGCTAAGGGAAAACCTAAGCCTGAACAGCCATTCATTTATTTTCACGATCGGGTACACCGACGATTTGTTTAGAATGGGCTATAGCTACGACTTCAGCATAATGAAGTATGGCCTTAGAGGATTACCAACCTCATCGCATGAGGTAACCCTGGGATGGAATTTTGAGTATAAAAAGGGAAAAAGTAAATATAAGTACATTAAATGTCCGAAATTTTAATTTTTTACGTTACTACATTGTGGTAAACAATTTTTTATCACTATATTTGAACTTATTTTAAGGGTAAAAATAAATAGTTATGAACTTAAAGAATAAACCATTAAGCCTTATTTTGGTAGCCATGTTGGGGCTTACTTCATGTGGAATTTCTGGTAAGGGGGGGTCAAACGTATCATCAAAAACCGGATGGGCATACAATTCGCCCGACGAAGGTGGTTTTGAAGTTGTTACCGACTGGAAACCGGAAGCCGGCCCAGGATTGGTGTTCATTGAGGGTGGAACCTACATTATGGGTCGGGTTGAACAGGACTTAATGTACGATTGGAATGCCAAGCCCAGAAGGGTAACCGTAACCTCTTTCTACATGGATGAAACAGAGGTTAGTAACGTTGACTGGCGGGAATACATATACTGGCTTAAACGCGTTTATTCGGACTACCCGCAGGTAATAAAGCAGGCTCTTCCAGATACGCTGGTTTGGCGATCCCCATTGGGCTATAACGAACCATTCGTTACCGATTACTTCCGTCACCCTGCATATAACGACTATCCCGTTGTTGGCGTAAATTGGCTTCAGGCAAATGACTACTGCCAGTGGCGTACCGATCGGGTAAATGAAATGCTGCTTGTTCAAAAGGGAATTCTTGAAATAGAACTCGGGCAAAAGGGTGATGATGTTTTCAACACCGAAGCCTACCTTGCCGGTCAATATGTGGGAAAAGTTAAGGAAAATTTGCCAAGCCTTAACCCCGAGCAGCCCGAAGGCCGTCCGGTTCGCTTTGAAGATGGCATTCTGCTGCCAAAATACCGCCTCCCAACCGAAGCCGAGTGGGAATTTGCAGCTTCAGGATTAGTTGGGAATACCTACGAAGAACGAATGGTTGAGCGCCGCATCTACCCATGGAATGGCCACAACGTTAGAAACTCTGAATCTAAGAACAGGGGACAAATGATGGCAAACTTTGTCAGGGGACGCGGCGACTACATGGGACTTGCTGGAAACCTAAACGACCAGAATACCTTCCCTGGTCCTGTTAAGTCCTACTGGCCTAACGATTACGGGCTTTACAACATGGCCGGTAATGTCAACGAGTGGGTGCTCGACGTTTACCGTCCTTTAAGCTACGAAGACTTTGACGAGATTAGACCATTTCGTGGAAATGTATTCAAAACCCCCTATGATAAAGAAGGCAACTTTGCAAAAAAGGATAGCCTGGGTAGAATTCCATACAGGGAGGTTACCGAGGAAGAAGCTGCCAACAGGCGAAACTATAACAAGGCCTACTATATTAACTATAAAGATGGCGACGTTGCTTCTACTCTAAACTATGTCGAAGGGGAAACCCTTAAAACCAAAGATTCTAACGCCATGTACGATCAGGGTAAACCTGATGCAAAAGGTGCCGGCATGACCAGCCTCATTAACGACCATGTTAGAGTTTACAAGGGTGGTTCCTGGAAGGATAGAGCCTACTGGTTGAGTCCCGCCACCAGAAGGTATCTGGACGAAGCCTCTTCAACCAACGATATCGGATTTCGTTGCGCAATGGAGGCTGTTGGCCCCCAGTCGGCCCGTCAAAGAGGCGAGTAACGTTTTTTTTGGAAATACTTCAATTAATATCGAGAAAACCTCATAAACATGAGGTTTTCTGCTTTTTGAAGGTATAACCTTTAAAAGAATTTCCGATGCCATTGACAAGCCTTACATTTGTATATTACCCCTACCCTACAACCAAGCTATAAAAGTTTACCATCACCATCAACCACATACACACCCAGTAAAGAACCTAAGTTAATCAACTTAATAATAAAAAACAGGATATAAAAACCCAACCCATGCTTGAAGAACTCTACCACCACTACCTAAATCATGGCTCAGTTGCCACCGACAGCCGAAGCATTCCTAAAGGTGCAATATTTTTTGGCTTGAAAGGAGACAAATTTGATGGGAATAAGTTTGCAGAACAAGCATTAAATAATGGAGCATCCTTGGCTGTAATCGACAATCCAACCTTTATGACGCATGATTGCATTTTGGTTGAAAACACCCTAAAAACCCTACAGGAGCTCGCTAACCATCACCGGAAACAACTAAAAGCCAAAATAATTGGTATAACCGGGACCAACGGTAAAACCACCACCAAGGAGCTGATTCAATGCGTTCTCTCAAAAAAATACCATGCGGTTGCTACAAAAGGAAATTTGAATAACCAAATTGGGGTTCCGCTAACGCTTCTTTCCCTTACGGCTGATGTAGAAGTTGCCATTGTGGAAATGGGTGCTAGCCATCCCGGGGATATTGCAGAGTTAGCCTCAATAGCAGCACCCGATATCGGGATAATCACCAACATTGGAAAGGCACACCTCGAAGGTTTCGGGTCGTACGAAGGAGTGGTAAGGACAAAGGGCGAGTTGTATGACTACATCGCCCGGCACAAGGGTTTGATTATCTACAACCAGCACAATGAAGTGCTTAAACAGCTTGCCATGGGAATCGGCATAGCCAACAAGCTGGAGTATTCCAACTATTGTAAAAGCATAAAGGTAACAAACCAGCATGATACACCATTCATTTCTGTTAATGTTGAAATGGCAGGTACAGATAAGCCCATGGACATTAAAACAAAGCTGGTGGGAAGCTACAACATTGAAAATATTGAAGCAGCTATTGCTGTTGGCCTTCACTTTGGAGTAAAGCCGGAACTTATTAAAAATGCCATTGAGGAGTATAATCCTTCTAACAGCCGTTCACAGCTTATACAAACAAAGCGCAATACGGTGATAATGGATGCCTATAATGCCAACCCAACCAGCATGGAGGCGGCCGTACGCAACTTCACCTCTCTTGAGAGTCCCAATAAGATAATTATCCTTGGCGAAATGCTGGAGCTAGGCAGCTACGCCGAAAGTGAACATAAGAAAGTGGTTAAACTGCTTGAATCGCTTGGGGCAACACAGGTTTTTCTCATTGGACAAAACTTTTCGGGAATAAATAGCAGCTACGGCTGGTTCGCAGACGCCAAAGCATGTGCTGAGTACTTCCTAAGCCACGAAGTGGCAAATGCAACCATTCTTTTAAAGGGTTCGCGGGGTGTTGGGCTTGAACGTGTACTGGACGTTTTGTAGAATACCCTTCCGTAACCAAAAAAAAAATCATCCAATAAAAAAACCGCCTACATTGAAAGAATGTATGCGGTTTAATTTTTTTTTGTGGGAGCTATAGGGTTCGAACCTATGACCCCCTGCTTGTAGGGCAGGTGCTCTAAACCAGCTGAGCTAAGCTCCCAATACTTTATTTTGACTGCACTCTCGTTTGAAATGCGGAGCAAAGGTAGCCTAAAATTTTAAATCAGCAAATTTTTTTTTGAAAAAATATCACTACACCACTTCGGCCACTACAAAAGTGCTTCCGCCAACATAGATAAGATCGTCCTCATTAGCACTTCCCTTGGCTGCCTCAAGGGCCTGGGCAACGGTAGGATATGCTTCACCTTTCAATCCAAAACCCTTGGCTTTAGTCTTCAATATATTCTGGTCCAGAGCACGGGGAAGGGCTGCACGGGTAAAGTAGTAAATGGCATCGGCAGGCAGTAAGCTAAGCATGCCATCAATGTCCTTATCGGCAACCATACCCAAAACAACATGAAGCTTAGCGTAGCTCATCCGGTGGATTTGCTCCATCACCATGGTTATACCATCTACGTTATGTCCTGTATCACAGTATATTAATGGCCTATCCTGAAGTTTTTGCCATCGACCCATCAGGCCGGTGAGCTGTTGCACCATCCTGAGACCCTGCTTCTGGGCATCGGATGTAATCCTGTATCCTTCATTCCTTAAAACATCAAGCGCGGCAAGAACCCCTGGTAGATTTAATCGCTGGTAGCTCCCCATGAGATCTGTATCCCACTGCTCAGGATTTCCCCCATGGTCCACCAGAAAGGTTTGCGTGCCAGAAGCGGAATAGCTCATTTCTCGAACTTTATATTCTGAGTCGGCAAAAACAAGAGGTGATTGCATTTCACCAGCCTTACTAGTAAAAACATCAGCAATTTCGGGCTGAAGTTGGCTTACGACAACCGGAATACCCCTTTTTATTATACCTGCCTTTTCCCCGGCAATTTGAGGAAGTGTACTTCCCAGTAAATCGGTGTGGTCGAGACCAATGCTCGTGATAACCGAAAGGATTGGGGTAATGATATTGGTTGAATCAAGCCTTCCACCAAGTCCCACCTCCACCACAGCAACCTCAACGTTTCGACGTGCGAAGTAGTCGAATGCCATGGCAACAGTCATCTCAAAAAACGAAGGTTTTACCCTGTCGAAAAGCGCCCGATACTCCTCCACGAATCGAGTAACCTCAACCTGTGAAATCATTTCACCATTGATTCTTATTCGCTCACGGAAATCCTTAAGGTGAGGAGAAGTGTAAAGCCCAACCTTGTATCCAGCTTGCTGAAGAACCGATGCGAGCATGTGGGATGTGCTGCCCTTTCCATTGGTTCCCGCAATATGAATGGATGCAAACTTTTGATGAGGATGACCAAAAAATTCATCCAGCACCAACGCATTACCCAGGTCTGCCCTGTAGGCAGCTTTGCCAACGCGATGAAACATGGGTAGCTGCGACACCATGTAGTCTAACGCTTCATTATAGGTCATAACAAAAAATTTCGCACAATTTTAATCAAAAAATTATAGCTATGTTCTCTTGGTTAGCCAGGGTATAAACATTCTTCAAGTGTTGCTCAAAGATGTATTGAACCTAATATCCTTTGCATCAAATCCACTCACCATCAATCATATTAAAAAACGCCCGCAAACAGCTACAGGTTGTAATATCGAAAACTTCTATAGTGCTTGTGATTTGCTTTCCATTATGCCTTTTTGAGTGTATTGCACGTTTAACCTTTCAAAGCGATTTAAATTTTGTTAAATTAAAAAACCGGCAAACACTTAACAAAATATTATACCTTGACAGTAAGCTTATTACGGTTTGTTTTGTTACACAGTTGGCTATACGGAACCAATAGCTAGACCTCTAAAAATACTTACATTCATTATCTTTGTAAAAGATAAATTGCCATTTATGATCGATTATCTTAAACTTAAGAGCTACATTAGCCTGCTGTTTGAGCGGATGGGTTGTTCGGAAATGGATGCAAAATCCGTTGCAGACCTACTGGTAGCAGCAGAACTTCGAGGAATTCCATCACATGGAGTAATGCGGGTGAAGGACTACTACCAAATGGTGGCTGCCGGGAGGATAAACACCAGGCCATCTGTAAAAACGATACATGAAACTCCATCAACTGCTACAGTTGATGGTGATAATGCACTGGGGCCTGTAGCAGGACTTTACTCCATGCGCCTGGCAATAGAAAAGGCAAAAGTTGCCGGAACGGGATGGGTTGCAACCCAAAACAGCAACCACTATGGAATTGCTGGATACTACGCCATGATGGCGCTTGAGCAGGATATGATTGGTATTAGCATGACCAATGCCAATCCCCTGGTAGTTCCAACCTTTTCAACGAGCAAGCTTTTAGGAACAAATCCCATAGCAGTGGCCATTCCAGCATTAGAACAGCCACCCTTTGTGGCCGATTTTGCCACAGCCCCAATAGCCCGCGGCAAGCTGGCTCTAATGGCTAAAAAGGGCGAAAAAGCACCTATCGGACTTGTTCAGGATGGACTTGGAAAGCCCACCGACGATCCGGACACCTTGCTTCACGGCGGTGGAATACTACCGCTTGGAGGAGACTATGAGCATGGAAGCCACAAGGGATACTGCCTGACCTCAATAGTTGATATTTTTTCGGCCGTACTTTCAGGTGCCAACTTTGGCCCATTTGTGCCTCCACAGGTTCCCTACCTCCCCATTCCTGAACATTCCGTTGGCAAAGGACTTGGGCATTTTTTCGGTGCTATTCGTATTGATGCCTTTCGCCCAGCCAACGAGTTTAAGCTAATGATGGACGAATGGATTAAAACATTCCGTGCAGCAAAAAGCGGGGTAAACCAGCCGCCAGTACTCATCCCCGGTGATCCAGAAAGGGAAAACGAGAGGATAAAATCAAAGGAAGGTATTACAATATTGCCTCAAGTTCTCAACGATCTTAACGAAGTGGCCGAGAAACTTGCCGTTGAGCCACTTTCTGTTTTTAGTAGTAAATAAACGTAGGTAAAGGATGAAATTCTAACCAAAATAAAAATTAAACACCATGGGCATATACCTGATAATGATTATTTTTTTCGTGCTTAGCTTCCTGATATCCAACCAGCTAAAGGTAAGGTTTGCACGGTACTCGAAGATTGACCTCCCCCAAGGTATGACCGGCAAGGAGGTGGCCGAGATGATGCTAAAGCAGCATGGTATTTTTGATGTGCGCGTAATATCAACCACGGGTCAGCTAACCGACCATTACAACCCAACTGACAGGACTATAAATTTAAGCCCCGCGGTGTACAACGGACACAACATTGCCGCTGCTGCGGTTGCCGCTCACGAGTGCGGCCACGCGGTTCAACATGCACAAAGCTACGCCTTTCTTCAGCTACGATCGTCCCTTGTACCTGTTGTAAGTGTAGCTTCACGATGGGTTCAATGGATTTTGCTTGCCGGAGTCATTCTGCTTCAATCTATGCCGGCCATACTGGTTGTAGGCGTGGCATTGCTGGCCCTTACAACACTGTTTAGCCTGATTACTTTGCCTGTTGAGTTCGATGCATCGCGTAGGGCGCTCCAGTGGCTAGGCTCAACCGGAATTCTGTACGGTCAAAATGTAGCTTACGCACGTGATGCTCTAAAATGGGCAGCCCTCACGTATGTTATTGCAGCCCTAGGCTCGTTGGCCACCCTTTTCTACTACCTTGGGTTTCTAAACAATAACGACTAAAAGCGCAAGCAAGATCTGCATACCTTATTAATCGGTTAGGTAGGGGGGTACTCCCCCTCCCTCTTACACCACCCGGCATCCGCCTGAGGTGGACACGGCGGTTCCTTTAAACGTGTAACTTCTCATAAATCCGTGGGTTAAGTCTTGTCGCTGTACTCCTGCTAAACCCTCCTGCTGAAACTTTACTGCCCCCAGCCCCGCTTACGGCTTCACTGGAGTATAGCGTTCCCGCTGCTGTTGAAAAACAACTCCTGCGGATGCGCTATAGCTTGCTTCCGCTCCATAGGGATTTACTTTTGTACCGGCTGCTCCCTACATCAAAAGATTCAGCCCTTGTAGGCTGCTATGGCCTCTGCTGGCTTTTTGCAGGGTAAATGCTGCATCGCTGCCCTTGCTTATGGCTTTTTCCAGATTTGCAGCCATCAGCAACACCCCTGCCCTTCGCTAGCACTTCATCCATTCCCGGCGTGTTCAAGAACTTGCATCTTGCCAGTAGTGTGTATATGCCCGACATACCATACCACTGGAAACAACTTAAAGGTATTTCCACCAAAACAAGCTTTGCATCATTCTGAATTATAGCTGCATAAAGATATCCACGCTAACCCGTTGCGAAATTTTATTAGCCATAAAAATATCCCTTAAAGCCTCCATGGGGAAAAAATGCTGGGAGCCAACCATGTAAAAAACGCTGTACAGCGAGCTATTTTGAGCGCCCACCTTTTCTCTAAAGGGAATCACGACGGTTTCAGCACCTGTTTGGGGTATATCAAGACTTTGGTCTATGTAAAGTGTCCCCCCTTTCATTCTTCCTGCTGCAGCTCTGGCATACCCAAGTCCATCGGCAGAAGTAATAGCCAGGATATCGGGAACAGGAGAGCCAGTATAAAGTATGGGTTCGTGTGAAATTATCACCTCTGCAGCTGAATACCCAACTCCGACAGTAACCGGGTAACTTCCTTTTTTAGTAGCATACAACCCCGACAGCATGGCTGCTCTGGCCAGAAATTCAGCTGCTAGTTGAACCCCTTCGCCTGCTGATCCTGACAGCATAATGCTTACAGGCTTACTTATTGCCCCTGAGTATTTTGGCTCTACCTCAAGTTTTTCGGAAAGCAGGCTGGTAGGATTACTATTTTGTGGGGTTTGAAAGAGGCGCTGTTTAGCCTCCGTAAAAACTTTCACCTTCCATCCGGCTTCCTCAACCAGCTTGGGAAGCTTCATGCCGGGGTTTGATTTTACCCCGTAGCTGGTGCAAATTTCCATCACCTCAACCAGCGAGAAGCCTTTGGTAGAGAAAGCGCGTGCAAGAGAATCAGAAAAATCGCCTATTCCAACCACCCTCTCAACATAAGCTGCGCCAGCAGCAAGCATTAATTCGCAAATATCGTAGCCGGACTTTGTGCTGCCTTCAGGAAGGGTTGGAGTTTTGAAGCCACAGGGTGTAAACTCAGAGGGTTGTCCACCGGTCATGCCGTAAAGCATGTTGTTATGCACAACCACCGTCATGTCGAATCCAAGATGAGCTCCGCCGACTAAATGCTGCATCCCGATAGTTGCACCTCCATCGCCCGTAAAAACTATGACCTTCTTATTCGGGTTACTTAATCCTGCCGATATTCCTGCTGCTAAGGCCGAAGAGCGTCCATGAAGGCCGTGCACGTTGTGGGTGAGAAAATTCTTATCAACAATGCCATGGCAACCAATATCGGTAACCAGAACTACGTCAAGGGGGTTAAAATCTAGCTTTTGTAAGGCCTTTTCGGTGTTCTGGGCAACAGCAACATGTCCGCAGCCCTTACAAAAGGGTAGTTGTCCTCCGGTTAAAAATTTTACGTTGTTCATTCTAAAAATCGTTATGATTTAAATATAACCGATTCATTCTAGTATTTCCGAAATTCAAATATTAGGGTTTGCATAAGTAAATAATTTCTAAAACTTTCTCATTACCTCGTCAACAATTTCGGAAGGGCTTATCATACGGGCAATAGCATTAACACCGCTTAACCCATTACGACCAGCAGCGCCAAAAAGCAGCTGGCGCAGCTGTCCGGTAAGGTTTTCCTCAACCACCACTACGCGTTCGTAACGGTTGGCAATGTCAACATAATCACGTGAAACGGGCAGAAGGGTCTTGGCAACCAGCAGCGACACCTTTTCGCCCCTTGCTCTTAGCTGCCTAACTGCTTCGCGTGAAGCTTGTGCAGAAATTCCATACGAGACAACCAGATGTTGAGCTCCTGCTTGCTCATCAAGGTCAAATAAAAGGTATTCCTGAAGGTGCTTGGTAACCTTAGCCTCCAACCGCTTCGTGTTTTCTATAGCCTCGGGAGTTGAATTTTGAAGGAATCCCTTTGTGTCGTGTGTTGAAGCGGTTAACCGCACTGCATGGTTGTTTTGGCTAACTGGCATAAAATCGGGAACAAGCGATTCATCAACCTTGTAGGGAATGTAGGTATCGCTGCCACTAAACGTTTTAACCTTAAGTGTTTCAATCTCCGCCAAATGTGACCAGTCGAAAGCCTGAAGGGTCATCACCATTTCCTTTGATGTGAGTAGCACAACAGGAGTTCTCAGCCTGATGGCAGTATGAAGGGCTTTAGCTGAAATATCCCAGCAATCGTTTAAGTTGCTTGGCGAGAATGTTGGCAGGGTGTAACCGCCGGAAAGGGTACCGTGAACCAGTGAAAGATCGCCCTGCGCCCCACAAGTAGCCGTACCTGTTGCCGGTCCTAAGCGTTGAACAAGAACAATTACCATGGGCAGCTCAAACATGGCCGCCATGTTTATAGATTCCAGCATCAGGGCATAACCTGGGAATGAAGTGGCTGTAACTGGTACATGTCCAGCAATGGCAAAGCCGCTCATCCATTGAAGTGTCGTAATTTCATCGGGAGCAGCAAGCATTGTTGGGTATCTCTTTGTGGCGTAGAGGTATAGCAAGTTTGCAGGAGTAATTGGGTAACCTATGAAGGTATCGGCGCCGGCACGAACAAGCGATTCGGTAATAAGCCTCGATCCATCTATAAAAGCCAAGCTGGTTTTACCTGGGTGCATACACAACATTTTTATTGATTAAACCTTCAATACAATCATTTGAGAAACCAAGCGTTTCCTTTAGAATTTGAATTGTATGCTCACCGTAATATGGAGGAGCAGCCAACTCTAGGGGCTTGGAATTCTCATTGTAAGAAAAAGCCACCGTTCTTAGTCCCTTTATCGGGGTTCCGGCTGAAGTTGTTCCGCTCATAACCAGCTCCTGCGCTTCGGGTTGGTCGAACACCTCCTGCATGTTGTAAACTCCACCTGCAGGTATCCGCCTTCTGGCGAGTTCATTTAAGAAAGGATCACGGTCTATTTGGGCAACTAAATCCTGTAAAATTGGGTAAATCTCGTTGCGATTCTTGACGCGGTTGAAGTTGGTAGAGTACTTAGGATCCTGAGCCAATTCGGGCTTCCCCAAGATTGAGCACAGCTCGGCAAACTGTTTATCGCTGCCAACAGCCAGCACTACAGGTTTCTCGTCGCGGGTATAAAAAATTCTTCCATAGGGCACAATGTTGGGATGATCGGAACCCATGCGCTGGGGGATAGAATTTCCCACCAACCAGTTGGTGGCTTGGTTTGCCAAAGCGGCAACTCCTGATTTAATAAGGCTCGCCTCAATATAAGTCCCTTCACCTTTTCTAAAGCGATTCAGCAGAGCCAGCAAAATTGCCTCTTTTAGCTGATGTCCGGCAAGTATATCCATCAGTGCAACGGGCATTTTCACAGGTTTCCCTCCTTGTTCACCATTCATGTAGGTAAAGCCACTTTCGGCCTGAATGATTGCGTCGTATCCAGCGCGTTCATTCTTTAATCCATACCCGGTTAGATGGGCGTATATCAGCGATTTGTTGTATTGTTTAAGGGTATTGTAGTCCACCTTCAGTTTTTCGGCATCGCCGGGTTTATAGCTAACCAGCACGATGTCCGAAACCTCGGTTAGCCTGTAAACAATGTCAAGCCCCTCGGGTTTGTTGAGATCGATGGCCAACGACTTTTTCCCCCAGTTAACACAGCTGAAGTATCCCGAAATATTTGTATCGGGATCTTCGGATGGTAATTTCCAGGTTCGGGTAACATCACCCAAGGTAAGTAAGTTCTCAACCTTTACCACTCTGGCGCCCAGCTCAGCCAACGCCATTCCAACACTTGGCCCGGCCAGCACGTTGGCCAGCTCAAGAACCCTTATGTCATTTAGTAGCTGATTCATTGATATTTAACTCCGATGATTTTTGTTTACCTGTAAAGTACTTCGTGTAGATGTTGCCTATAATAATGAAAAATACTGTTGCAATGATGCTGGCATAGGTTTTATCAATGTCAAACCAACCAAACTTTTTGGCTACAATGCTAATAATGATGGCCAACGTGCCGCCAATAAAGGAAAGCTGAACAGACAGGGTAGAAATCCACTTCAATTTGTAAATACCCAAAAGTATCACTATTGCACCAATTGTTCGAATGGCATAGGAAAAATACCCTGCATCAAGAATTGCGCCCTTCATAAACAGGGCTAAAGGAACGGTTACCAGATTTACCAGTATTACGAGCCTTTTAGCAAACTGGAGGATTTTCTCATCGGATGCCTTTTTGTTTATCAACCCATGGTATATATCCTTAGTAGCAATGGTAACAATTGAAAAGCTCACCGGCCCGATGGTAGATAAAATTGCCGCAAGAATTGCCGCAATTGCAATTCCCCCAATCACGGGATGAACAAATTCGGGGGTCATTAGCAAGCGTGGAAGGGCCATTTTGGGGTTAAACCCGGGGGTAACTTCAAAAAACAAACCACTTCGGGCAATAAGACCAAGAATTCCTGTGATAATTCCAAAAGGAGCTATAAAAACTGCCGATAAAATGGCAGCCCTTTTTGCGGTAATAGGATTTTTAGCTGCAAAAATAGGTTGAATGCTGGCTTGGGAAGCCATTCCACCAAAAATTCCACCCAGTATAAGGCTCAACGCAGCATTCCATCCTATGCTAAAAGGATTGTACAAATTTTGAGGAGCGCCAATCTCAACAAGCCTGTTGGTTAAATTTGAAAAATCGCCAATTGCAACAAGCCCAATAATTAGGGCAATTCCCAACCCAACATACCGAACAACAAGGTTGAACACAGCAACAATAGTGAGGGCGTGCATTCCGCCCATGTAAGTGTAAATTGTGGTTATAGTAGCTGCAATTATGACGGCCCAAACCCAATTTATGTTAAAAATTGGCGAAAGAACAGTTGCAAAAGTGGTTAGCTCCACGTAGGCAAGCGTTATAAAAGCAATTAGAAAGGCAATAGCCGATATGCTTCGGGCACGTTTTCCAAAAATGCTCTCTACCATTTCGCTCACCGTATTCACCTTCCGTTCGCGGTAAGCTTTGGCTAAAGTAAAGCCGAGTATCACCATTCCAATAGCTGTGGAAAAATTATAGAGAATAGGTTGCAGGGTAAGGGTGTCGAATGCCTTTTCGCTAACGCCAACTGTGCTCAACCCACCCAGCCATTCGGCGGCTACCACCATTGAACACACCAGAAGCCCCAGGTTTCGACCGGCAACTAAGAAGTCGGCTGACGATCGGCTAGCAAGCTTTTTTGTAAAAAACGAGATAAACAAAACCACGGCAAAATAGGCTAACACTACCCAAAAGTAGGTATTGGTCAGTAAGCTCTCCATAAATCTTAAATGTTAAGTTGATTAGAGTTTTGCGGCCAAGATAGTAAAAATTCCATCCTCTAGCCTAAAACAGCTTATAATTTTTATAGATTTCGGATATTGGCTAACAATATGAAAGTAAAACAACCCGTTCTGTTCGGATTTATCAACAAATATACCGTGACAACCATGACCAATAACCAGACACAACAGTGAAGGGTCTGCTAATCTTGGTCAAAATCATTTACGGGAATGTTCAGGATTTTTCAACCCTTAAGCTGAAATTTTACTGAGGAAAAAATCACTACAGCTTGAGTTCCTGCTTTAGAATCGATTCGAGGGTTTCAACGCTAATCCGTTTGGCTATAATTTTTTTACCGGAATCGAGGACGTAAATAACAGGCGTGGAGTAAATGTCGTAGAGGTTTCGGAAATTAGAGCTGAATGTAGGGTCCCAAACATTAATCCAGGTTAAGTCGTTCTTAGAAATGCTTTCCATCCATTTGGGCTGGTCGCCCTGGGTGTAAACGGCATACACCTCAAGGCCATACTTTTTGTAGTTGTCGTAAACGTTTTTGAGCTTCGGCATCTCCTTTTTACAATGGCTGCACTCAGGATCCCAAAAGAAAATTACAGTAATTTTAGAATTAATATTGCTAAGCCTAAAGTACTTGCCATTCGGATCGGGTAGCCATAAGTCGGGGGCAACTTTACCAATAAGGTTGGGCTTTAGTGCATTTACCCTTTCGGAAATTTTATCGAGAAGTTTCTGGTCGGCCCACCAAGCTTGGCCTCCAAGATAGTACTTTTCGGCTAATACAACAAACACGCCATCCATGCCCATCCTTTCTGAGGTTTGAAACTTGTTAATTAGGTATGAAAGAATGTACTGGAACATCTCCCTGTTTGCCTTCGATTTTTCAACCAGGTTAACTGCTGCCGCTGCAATGCTATCGGGATGGGGTATAAGCACCCTATCGAAGTAAATGTTTATCTTGTTCTCCAGAATTGGGGTGCGAAGAAGCCGTGAATCGCTGAAATCAATATTGTCGAAGTAGTGATCGCGGTTAAAATTATAGCTGTGAACCCACTTTAAGGAATCGTAAGCAGGCGTGTTAGCAGGAATCGTAAATTCAGGAACCTCAACACTTCTCATGGCTTTGATAATTGATGCCAGAAATGTGCCCCTGTTGTTGTTCTCGACCTCCAGCCAGTAGGCCTTCACCTTCTCGTCCAGCTCATTCATTTCTTTCCGAAGCTGGTTTGACCTGGTTGAATCGGTAAGGGCATCCTTCATTTTGGCCGATAGCTCATTGCTTTGAGCCTGAACACCCATCATAAATTGTTGAAAATGAATAAATTCTTCATTCTCCTTTGAGCCTGTAAACTTCAGATTTTCAACCATGTTTTTAGCCGTTGTTTGAACTCCAAAACGCTGGTTGTTGCTTAAAAGAACTTCAAAGTAGGTTTTGTCCGGTAGGATTACCAGGTAAATTCCACCTTTTAGCAAGCTATCACCCTCAAAAATGGCTACACCGTTAGAATCTATACGTGCTGTATCGCTCACAAATTTCTTATCACCAAAGTGGTACCCCAAAAGCAGGGTGGTATCCTTCAGCCCATCAATTTTAATCTCAATTCTATACCCGTTGTGGTTTTGGGCAAATACACCAAACGAAAGGAAAAAAAACGATAGGGCAAATAGCAAATTTTTCATGGTTACATGAATTTATTAACGACCAATATTTTCACCTCAAAAATAGAAAAAAGAAAAATAAACTTGCAAAATGAATAATTCTCGGAACATACATCAACATTGTGCACGGGTAGTTGTTTTGAAATAAATGGAACAAATGCAATACCAAAAGTTACTAAACCCACATTCCTAAAAGTTAATGTTTGATAAGCCCAATAAACTTGCAAATGAGGTAAGCCCCTACCTGTTACAGCACTCGTTAAACCCAGTCAGCTGGTATCCATGGGGAAACGAAGCTTTTGAGGTTGCAAAAAGGGAAAATAAGCTGGTGGTGATCAGCATAGGGTATAGCAGCTGCCACTGGTGCCATATCATGGAAAAAGAATCATTTACCGACGAGCAGGTAGCCAGGTTGATGAACGAGAAGTATGTTTCCATTAAGGTTGACCGGGAGGAGCGTCCCGATATCGACCACATCTACATGAGCGCCGTGCAGATAATAACCCGCCGGGGTGGATGGCCATTAAACTGCATAGCCCTTCCCGACGGGCGGCCTGTTTACGGCGGAACCTACTTCCCAAAAGATCAATGGTTGAATATTCTTGAAAGCATGGATGCCACCTGGAAGAGCGAACCCGAAAGGGTTTACGAGGTAGCGGAAGACTTGGCAGAAGGAATTGCCAACACCGAGATAATCCATGTCAAGACGAAACTGACGGAGCTGGATTTTACCGGAATAGTAATGGGGAACCTGCAATCCATTGAACCTGCTTTAGATTACGGCCTGGGTGGAACGCGTGGTGCCCCGAAATTCCCGATGCCGGGGCTGCTAGGCTATCTGATGCAGAGCGCACAGGCTACCGGTAATCTAAAACTTAAAAGCTTCGTTTCCACTACGCTAGATAATATTGCCAATGGCGGAGTTTACGACCATGTTGGAGGAGGTTTTTTTAGGTATGCCGTTGACTCCAGGTGGCACACACCCCACTTTGAGAAAATGCTCTACGACAACGCTCAGCTTGTTGAGCTCTACTCCCTGGCCTACCGGATAAACCCAAACCCATCATACCTGAACATAGTGTTTAACACGGTTGATTTTCTCGACAGGGAGCTACATTCACCCGATGGTGGTTTTTACTGCTCGCTTGATGCAGATGCGAATGGACTGGAGGGAGGCTTCTACACATGGACCAAACAGGAACTTGACGAAGTCCTGGAATTTGATAGCGAAATTTTTTGCTCGGCATATGGGGTAACGCCTTCGGGAGATATTAATGGCAGAAATGGGCTTAAACGTTGCGCTTCGGATGATCAGCTAAGCAGCTTATTCGATATCCCTCCGCAGGAGATTCAGTTCAGGCTGCAGCGCAGCCTAAAAACCCTTGCCAGCATAAGAAACAAGCGTATTCCTCCGCTAATAGATGATAAAGTTCTAGCATCATGGAATGGTTTATTAGTTTCAGCCCTGGCGCAGGCTTTCATCACCTTTAAAAATCCACGTTTCATTGGGCTTGCCAGCGAAATTGCCAGCTATCTTGAAACCAAACATTTTGTTGAAGGCAACCTGAAACGGGTTTTCTGCAAGGGTAAAACCTATGGTAACGCCCTGCTCGACGATTATGCCAACTACATACGCGCCCTGATTATGCTTTACCAGGCAACGCTGGAAGAAAAATGGTTGTTTAAAGCAAATTCATTAGCGCAGGAGGCCATACGGGATTTTTGGGATGAGGGTAAAGGTATGTTCTATTACACCCCGGGAAGCAGTGATCTGATGGTTCGAAAAATGGAGCTGATTGACGGGGTTATTCCATCTTCATCCTCCATAATGACCGGAAATTTGCTTTTTCTGGCTAAGCATATTGAAAACCCCCTTTACAGCAAAATAGCCATGCAGGTGCTGGCCAATTTGGCTGAAAATACTAAAAACAACGGAGTATTCTTGTATGGCTGGGGAAACCTTATGCTTTCGCTTGCACTTCCTGAAGTTAGCATAACCATATTCGAGGGCACATCAAACGATGTTAACGACATTTTAGGCAGGGTAATATACCCTAACATTTATTTTGAGTTGATCGCTAAAAAGGTTGACCATAAATTTCAGCTATGTGTAGGTAGCTCCTGCAGGCTCCCTATGGACTCGGCCGCTGATGTGGCTCAAGCTGTTAATGGCATTGGCTTGCATAATAACTCATCGAACTTCTAAGAAATAATATTTCCGCACCAACCACTCATCCAACTTTTTGCACTTACCCGAGGGTTAGCTGTGGCAAAACCTGTATAAAGGCTAATCACATGCAGGCGTATTGGCTCTTCGGGCTGTAAAATTAAAAGTATAAGTAAAAAATCGTCTTAGCCATCAACAATTTGGCCACCGAATAATTAATTTTTCGTAAATTGGCCGTATCGTACTTAAACCATGCGGATTTAAACGTTTTGGAGTTTAACTTTTAAAAATAATCAATATACAGGCATAAGCTACCTAAAGTTAACCATTTATGGCGTTTGGATGTAAGACAAATAACCGACAGTCAGAACGAACAGCGCTAAGTAGGCCGCTCTAGCACATCAGAATTGACAAACATTTTCACCCTCAACCAGCTAACCATAAGATAATTAGATAGATGAAAAAGATTTATAAAGGAGTAATGGTTGCTATTAGCGTTATTGGGCTAGTGGCAATCTTGCTGTTCATATTCTGGCAGCTTCAGCCCTCAAAAAAACTAAATATCTATATCCTGGACAAAACAGTTACCCGGAGCAATCGGCCAGAGCATAGGGCCTTGGTTTGGGTGCTTAACCAGGACAGGATTGTTGGTCCCGATGGCAAGACCTATCGGGTTAATGAGGATTACTGGGGATTTTTCCCCATTGATTTGAACCAACAGCTATTCGACTTTAAGGCTATACGGCTAAATGAGGTTGATGCCTATGCTGCCGCATACGATGCAGCATACTACGCCGATTGTTATGGTGTTTACTCTTTTGAATGGTATAAAAACGATGCCCAACCTATACGTTCCTCTAAAGTTTATGGTGGCCTTAACCAGAACGACTACCTTCTTCTAAAGAGCATGAAGGATATGGGAAAACTCATCATAGGAGAATATAATATGTTCAGCACTCCAACCAACGCACTAATGAGAAGTAAAGCCGAAGAGCTATTCAATGTCAGCTGGACGGGTTGGTCGGGAGTATTCTGCCGCAACTTAACCCCTAACGAGGCTGGTGGCCCTGCACCATGGATGCCCAAGTTGTATGAATCACAACACCTTAAACCATGGCCATCAGAAGGTAAGGGCATTATCTTACTCAGCAATGATGGGCTAGTTGATGTGCTAGTTGATGGTGAAGATTTAAATTCTGCCTTCCCGGTAATTATTTCAGACAATACAGGAATATCTCGCTTTGGTTTGATTTCGGAAATTCCATTCGCGGGTTGGTTTGAATTTGTTGTTCCCGGTAGTAACGCTGTTACCCCTTCAACTTTTAAGATTAACACTACCCAACAGGGCTTACAAAAACTCAGGGCAATTGGATTGACTAATGAATTCCCCGCAGTAATACAAGCTAAATCAAATGAGTTCACCTTCTACTTTGCCGGAGACTTTACCGAAAACAAAGTTACCATGTTCACCTCTAAAATGATGGGGGGCAAATTCCTGAACCAGCTGCTTGAAGGTAAATCGGAAAATTCTCAATTCTTCTACAAGTTTTACTCCCCGCTAATGGAAAACATTCTGAACAGCTATATAAATAAGACGCAGTAGCTAGTCCATACCTCAGCACAGGTCAACTTTTAATTCGAACAGGAGGAACAAACCAATGCACATAGATTCTGCTATCAATTCCCCGTTACCAAATTTATAGGCTGAGAAAACAGGGAAATTAACACTTTTCCCAACTTTCGAGACTATGAGGAATTAATTTACCCACCCCTTCGGATTTTACCCAACTCCGCTGAAACAAACTAGAAATATCCATGCTGAATATTAGTTTTTCCTGCTATTTTTGCAAGGTTACCAGTATAAAGCAAGAATCAACTTTCCTGGACATTCCCAGAAATCCGAGATCATCCTGAGCTAAATGGTTGATAGTTATAGTACTACTAGCAAATTAAAGCCTTGAATTTTCCAGCTGATTTAACCGAGCGATTTTTTGTTCATAACGGCCAACTCCTCCCAACTACCAATTTTACGGATAGCATGGTTGAGGGCGAAACGGTGGTTTACGAAGTAGTAAGGGTTGCTGGCTCAACACCCATTTTTGCAATTGAACATTTATTGCGCCTGCAAGCCTCAATCAAAAATTCCAACCTGCCTGCATTGGCAAATAATTCAGCTGCCAGTTCCCTTAGAATGCTCACTGAGAAAAACCCTGTAGCTGAAAAGAATGTCCGTATAACCTACAGCGTATCCACCAATCATCCGGTCCGGAATTTAACGGTTTACTACATTCCTTCAAGGTATCCCACCAGAATTGAAAAACAGAAAGGCGTTGTTCTGGAATGTATTGATGCCGAAAGGCCTAACCCGACGGTTAAAGTTGAGAACAAATCGCTGCGCGAGCTTACCAACGAGATCATAGAAAGTCATGGATGCTACGAGGTTCTTTTGGTAAACGCCCAGGGGGAAATTACCGAAGGAAGCCGTTCCAATGTTTTCTTTATCAGCCGTGATAGATTATTCACTGCGCCAGAAACTAAAGTGCTAAGTGGAATTACCAGACAAAAAGTTGTGCAAATATGCCATAGCTTGAACGTTGAACTAGTAGAAAGATGTATAGGCATTAAGGAGCTGGCGTTTATGGATGGTTGCTTTCTTACAGGAACTTCACCAGGAGTTCTACCCGTTAGACAGGTTGGTAACGTGAGCATGAACGCCTCCATACCTGTAATTAACGCTATATCAATGGAGTATGAAAGGCTGGTTGAGAAATCAAAAGCCGAATGGCATAGTTTCACAGGAAGCAGCAAATAAGCCCTGCAAAGAAAGGTAGAAATCTCCGGGGAGTGTTCAATTAAGCATTGAGCAGTTGACCAAGCGCTTTTTCACAACAGCCAAGTGCCTATACCAAGCCTAAAACTTAACCCAGAAAAAAATTTAGGTATATTCGCAGCATTATACCGAATAGCCAACACCTAAGCTGCACGATGAAAATATCCATCATTCAAGCATCGCCGTTTTGGGAGAGCATAGAGGAAAACCTTCAGCTTTTTACCGCCAAAATTGAAAGCACTTCAACAGATACCAACTTGATTCTGCTTCCCGAAATGTTTACCACCGGTTTCACCATGAAGCCCAGGGAATGCGATGCAAGTGAAGCCGAGCGAACTCTTGATTGGATGTTGCAAACCTCCATGGTAAGGAAAGCCGCTATTGTTGGAAGCATTATTGCCCGGAAAGAAAACAAACTCGTGAACAGAATGGCTTTTGTTATGCCCAACGGACAGGTTGTTTTCTATGATAAACGCCACCTCTTCAGGATGGCCGGTGAGCACAACCAATACTCCGCCGGTAACCAAAGGGTAGTAGTAAGCTACATGGGCTGGCGGATACTTCTTACCATTTGCTACGATTTGCGTTTCCCTGTTTGGTGTCGAAACAGGAATGACTACGACCTGATGCTCAACGTAGCTAACTTTCCGGATGAACGAAGCTATGCGTGGAATTCCCTACTGGTTGCACGGGCTATCGAAAATCAGTGCTTTGTAGCCGCCTGCAATCGAGTGGGCATTGATGGCAGCGGGGCGAATTATTCTGGTGATTCTCAGGTAGTTGACCCAATGGGACAAATTGTAGCTAAGGCAAACCACAACAGCGAATCAACTATTGAAGCTTCAATCTCATTGGAGCAACTCCATGAAATTCGTGCAAGTTTTCCGGCTCATCTTGATGCCGACAGGTTTGAAATTCTTTAAAGGAGAAAACCATGCCTGCAAGACATTTATTGTAAAGTTTTCGCTTAACTTTTCTTCCCCGAAATTCATGTAAACCCTTGTATGTTAAGGGTGTCAAAAATCACCCGAAAGATTAAAAAAACCGGGTTAGCGGCTAACCCGGTTTAAAGCTACTTTTTAATATCATAAAAGCACCGTTGGGGCGAATGGAGCTTGCCATCGGCAACCAGCTTCTTAATCACCTTGTCAACCTCCTTCTTATCAATTCCGGCAGCCTCGGCAATTTCTCCGGCCTTCATCGGTTTTCCAGCAGATGATAGGGTTTTAACAATTTTTTCTCCAGTATCCATAGCTAAATGATTTAAGGATGTTTGCACAAAGTTAACCTCTTGGGTGAAATTTCAAAATGGTTTCACGGAGAAATTCCTTGTCTAGGTGGGTATAGATTTCGGTAGTCAGAATGGATTCATGCCCCAGCATTTCCTGAACTGCACGCAAATCGGCACCTCCCTCCACCAAGTGGGTGGCAAAGGAGTGTCTTAAAGTATGCGGGCTAATATTCCTGGTTATCCCTGCTGCCTTGGCATATTTTTTAATGATGAGAAAAACCATTTCGCGGGTTAGCTGTTTTCCCCTACGATTTAGAAAAACGATGTTCCCAGACTTGGCATCAACAGTAATGCTTACCATTATGCGCTGCGACAAGTACATGTTAATGTCCGCTATAGCCTTACGGCCAATGGGTACCAGCCTCTCCTTGTTTCCCTTTCCCAATACCCGCACGTAACCATCATCAAAAAAAAGGTCGGTAAGCCTTAGGTTTACCAGTTCTGAAACACGTAACCCACAGCTGTAAAGGGTTTCGATGATTGCCTTGTTGCGATGCCCATCGGGCATACTCAAATCAACGGCTGCCTCCATGGCATCAATCTCCTCAACGCTTAAAACTTCAGGCAGCTTTCGCCCGGTTTTAGGCAGCTCTATAAGCTCAGTTGGATCGCTGTCAACCACCTCCTCAATAAGCAAGTATTTGTAGAAGCCCCTTACACTTGAAACTATTCTGGCCTGAGAGCGTTTACTCAACCCGCTATCGTGAAGGTGTGCAATAAAGTCCTGAATTTGCTCTCCGGTAACCGATTCGGGCTCTACCCCTATAATCTCTGCAAAACCATACAACTTCATCATGTCTGTATGGTAAGCTGCCACCGAATTTTTAGAGAGAGATTTTTCCAGCTTTAAAAAATTAATATAATCCTCAATAGCGGCGCTCCATCCCATAAAACCATTCTTTTACAATTCTTTCACCACAATACAACCAGATTTATAAGTATAACGAAAATACAAATCGCCATACTCAGAGTTTGCTGCAAATAAACATAACGAAAAGGCAATTTTACAAAGTTTTCTGAATTTCTTTTAAATTTATACGTTATCGCCCTCGTATATGGTTCTGGGCGCTATTTAAAAAATTTATGTTTCTCTAAATATTGAGTAGTTTTGCACCGAAAAATTTAGCGAGTATGCTTAAAAGGACAAAAATCGTGGCCACCATATCCGACCAGCGGTGTGAGGTCTCCTTCATCAAGTCGTTGTATGATGCCGGAATGAACGTTGCCAGGCTTAACACCGCCCACATGAATCCCAGCGGGGCTAAAATATTGATAGATAACATCCGAAAAGTATCCGACCATATTGCCATTCTGGTTGACACCAAGGGTCCAGAAATCCGGACTTCATCTAAGGGAGCTGAGGTTAAGGTTCAGCAAGGTATGACGGTAAAGATATCGGGCGACCCGAACGGAGAATCGGGTGGCGACAACATTTTTGTTAGCTACCCAAACATACACGAGGAGGTACCTGTTGGAAACGCAGTGTTGATTGATGATGGAGAAATTGAACTTAGGGTAAGGAGTGTGAGCCACGATGCCCTGGTATGCGAAGTTGAAAATGGAGGTGTAATAAAGCTACGGAAAAGCGTAAACCTTCCTGGTGTGCATATCAACCTTCCCTCGCTTACCCAAAAGGATAAGGATTTTGTGCAGTTTGCCGTTGAAAATAGGGTTGATTTTATTGCCCACAGCTTTGTGAGGAATAAGCACGATGTGCTTGAAATAAAGGAAATACTTCAACAGCAAAAAAGCCCAATAAAAGTTATAGCCAAGATTGAAAATCAGCAAGGAGTTGATAATATTGACGAAATACTCGACCATGCCTACGGCATAATGGTAGCGCGGGGCGATTTAGGCATTGAGATACCTTCCGAAAAACTACCCATTATCCAGAACCGGATTGTACGAAAATGCATTGAAAGCAAAAAGCCGGTTATCATCGCCACCCAAATGCTACACACCATGATTGAGCATCCCCGTCCCACCCGTGCCGAAATTAGCGATATAGCCAACGCCATATACCAACGGGCTGATGCCATTATGCTTAGCGGTGAAACGGCTTATGGGGCCTATCCTGTTGAGGCTGTTAACGTGATGACCCGAGTGGCAAATGAAGTTGAAGATGTTTTGGAGACCGACTCGTCAATTAATCTGGCTAGAATTAACAATGAAGTTACTGCAGCTCTTGCAAAATCAGCGGTTAGGGCATGTTCAATGCTGCCCGTTAGGGCAATTATTGTGGACACGCTTACCGGGCGCACCGGACGTTACCTATCGGCATTCAGAGGCCAAATTCCTATTTATGCAATTTGCTACAACGAGCATGTTATGCGCCAACTTGCACTTTCATACGGAATTGAGGCATTCTACATGGAACCGCGTCAATCACGCGACCATTTCCTCAGCGACGCAATAAGCTACATGCTTGAACAGCGTAAAATTGCCTCGGAGGACATGGTGCTTATTATTGGGGGCAGCTTTGGCCCGAGCAATGGCGCAACCTTTATGGAAATTGGCAAGGTGAAAAATCTGGCAAAAAAAAAGGGTGAGTTCTAATAAAGTTTAAATAGCCAATTCAACCATTTTTAAGCCTTTCAGATTAATTCTCTACAATTTTTCCAGAGTTCTACATATCTTGCTTATTTTTAGATGGGTTGATGTTATACTCCGATTCGCGTCGTGGACAGATGGCAGGTTCCTAAAACCGCACTTGCTACGCGCAAAATGAATGGGATTAGCTGACAGCTATGGTTAACACTTTACATAAAAAAACCCATCTGCTATTAAGGTAGATGGGCTATACAGGGTTATAAGCTGTGCATCACATAATTCTAGTAAAAACGGAAGGAACCTTTGCTAAAAGTATAAATCCCTCTCACCTGCCTTTATTCGCTCCATACGACGTTTTATTTCCTCTACATTCTGATTTCCATCCAGCTCGGTCAAGGTTTTATCAATCAACCTGTACCCCTTATCCTTAACCTCGGGTGTAGCATAGTCAACCAGATACTCGGTTAGGGTGAGAACTGCATTTGGGGTACAGTAACGTTTGATAAACCCTGGTACAGAAAACTCCATAAAATGCTCGCCGGTTCGCCCCAGGCGGTAACATGCCGTGCAAAACGAGGGGATATAATCATGTTCCACCAAATCGTCAACCACCTCGCCCAAAGATCGGCTGTCGCCAATTTCAAACTGCTCACGATTAAGATTTTGCTTCTCGTTTTTAGACTCAATATAAGCGCCCAGCTCCAGCTTAGTTCCTCCATCAATTTGAGAGACGCCAAACTGCAAAACCTTTTGCCTAACATGCACGGGTTCACGAGCGGTAAGAATCATGCCGGTGTAGGGGACAGCTAGCCGCAGGATTGCCACCAACTTGACAAAGTCATCGTCAGAAACAAAATACTGGTTGGTAATATCCAGACCTGAAGCCGACTTTATACGCGGAAAAGATATGGTGTGGGGGCCAACGTTGTAACAAGCCTCAAGGTGGTTGGTATGCCTAACCAGCCCCAACACCTCAAAACGCCAGTCATACAGGCCCATCAATGCACCAATTCCAACATCGTCTAAACCAGCCTCCTGTGCCCTATCGAGCGAGGTGAGCCGCCATTCAAAATCCCGCTTTTTACCTGCCTGGTGGTACCAACTATAAGCTTCAGGGTTGTATGTTTCCTGAAAAATCTGGTAGGTGCCAATCCCTGCCTTTTTCACTTTCAAAAAATCTTCAACGCTTAGCGGTGCAGCATTAATGTTTACCCGCCGAATTTCACCTCTATCCTTTTTAACCCCGTAAACCAGGCGAACGGTGTGGGCAATGTAGTCGGCGGAGTACTCCGGGTGTTCTCCGTAAACCAGTATCAGCCTTTTCTGACCGTTATCCTCAAGCGCCTCAACCTCCTTGGTAATTTCCTCATCCGAAAGGGTTACCCTCACAGCTTCGGTGTTGGAGGTTCTGAACCCGCAATACTTACAGTTGTTTGTGCACTTATTCCCGATGTAAAGCGGCGCAAATAGGACAATTCTATTGCCGTAAACCTTTTGTTTAAGTGTACGAGCTCCCTGCAGGATTTCCTCAACAAGCTCAGGCTCGGAGGTATTTACCAGAACTGCAACCTCCTCAAGGTTTAGCCGATGCTTGTCGAGCGATTTGGCAATGATTTCCCTCACCCTTTCGCGGGTGGGCTTGGCGCTGTTGATGTAACCCCAAATTTCATCGGGATCGATGAAAGGTTTCATTCGCTCATCGGGAATGCTGTAAACTTCAGGATTAAATTTCATTTGTTTGCAAATTAATTGTTAATATTTAGTTGGTAATGCATGCAAAGAGTTGCAATGCCCCTCATTTCATAATTTTAAGTAATTCATCATTTTTTTCACGCTTCGTACTAAATCTTCCCCATAACATATATACTTCATGGGAATGAATATGCTTTGCATACCCATAATCTCCAACCTAATGATAGGTTAGAATAGCGCAATTCTAATGTAAAGGAGAGAAAATAGGTAGAATTACCCTTTCATCATGAGGGTTTTTACCTGTACGCCATCGAGCTTGCCTACCGGACCGGTTAGTGCGCTAATTTCATCACTGGTGCCATCGAGCACCAACGAGATAACACTAACACCCCGCTGCTGAAGCGGAATCCCCTGCCGGGCGACAATCACGCTGGAATGGGCCGAAAATAGCTGGTTTAACTTCTCCACGCTTCCCCGGTTCTCCACCAGGATAAGCGCCGCCCCGATTCTCCTTTCCATCAGAGTTCTCCTTTGGATTAGAACTGTTAGCTGAATCCTCGAAAGCAATTAAAATTCCTTTCCCGGATACAGATTTTTAACCTTGAAATACAAGTTTAATTACGTCGTAAAGTTACAAATAGTTACGCTATGCTTCAGCACAAAAAGCTTTAAAATTTATCGGAGCTGCTCCTTAAAAAATGAGCTCATCCAAGGAGCTGCAAGCTGCCGAAAGCTGACTAGTCAGGCGTTCCTCATCAGCTATGTCAACATGATCGGCAAGTTGTTTTTGGAAAAACAACTTTGCATCATCCTCGGAAAGGATATTATCAAACTCCATTATATGAACGTCAACGTTGAGTGGCCCTAAAACGGGTTCATTACTGCCGTAATTGTCGAGCCAAATAATGGCCATGGCGCGGTAATGGGTGCTATTCCATTCGAGGGTGACAGCGTAAATACCCTCGTGGGGTATCAGCTTTCCCGCTTCCTCAATTTGAACGGTAAGGGTGGGGAATCCTGCTCTCTGGAAAATATGAGCACCTTTGCCCAAAGTACCCATAATAATAAAGTGATGGTCGAGGTAGGCGTTGGCCCGTTGAATTTTACCCTCGAGCAAAGCCTTACGGATTGCAGTGGAGCTAACGGTTTCCTGCTGAATATCCTGCTCTGGAATTTCCTCTACTCCAAAGTTGTACTGCAGGCCAAGGCGTTTCAGCTCTTCAAAATCTCCCTCGCGGTTATGGCCAAAATGGTGGTTAAACCCGACAACTACGAACCGGGCGTGAAGCTTTGCTATTAAAAAATGCTGTATAAAGTCAACCGACGAGATATGGGAAAACTCCAGGGTAAACCTGACGATAATCAGGTGATCAAGACCTGTTTTGCTTAAAAGTTCAATTTTTTCCTTTTGTGAAAGTATGAAGACCAGATTCTTACCAGCATTTTCGGGGTACAGAACCTTGCGGGGGTGCGGATAAAAAGTAATAAGCACCGATTCACCGTCAATACCTCTGGCAATATCGTTTATTCTCTTAAGAATGGCTTTATGGCCTATATGCACGCCATCAAAAGAGCCCGTTGTAACCACAGGATTCTTAATATAGCCAACATTATCAAAACCATAGTGTACCTGCATTTAGGAGACAACGTTTAAGGTTGAAGTTTTACCGGCTACTCATCCTTAGTTTTAACGAAATAGGCAACCTTTTCCAATGAAGTAATCATATCAAATTCTTCAAGATAAACTGTATCGGGGACATTTAATGGAATGGTGGTAAAGTTAAGGATTCCTTTAATCCCGGCAGAAACCAGCTGTTCAGCCACCTGGGTTGCCGAGTCGGGCGGGGAAGTAATGATAGCAATTGAAATCTCATACCGTTTGGAAATTTCAAGTAAATCCTTCATGTGAAAGCAGTTAACACCAGCTATAACACGGTTAACCTTATTCGGATCAACGTCGAATGCAGCAACAATATTCAGCTTTGGCCGCTTACCGTTGAAGTATGAAGTGATAGCACGCCCCATGTTGCCCATTCCTACTACGGCAACATTTAAGCCTTTCTCGTGGTCAATAAGGGCGCCTATTACATCGGCCAACTCCTGGGTGTCGTACCCCTTTTTCTTTATGCTGGAGTAGCCGATAAGCATTAAATCGCGCCTTACCTGAACAGCTGTGATGTTATGAATTCCGGCCAACTCGTGGGAGTAAATGTGTGTTTTCCCTTTAGCTATACAACTTAGCAGGGTACGACGATATTCACTCAGCCTTTCAACGGTTTTCTCGGGAAGCTTCATTCTATTAATAAAATTTAAATTGACTTAGCAAGTTCAGCTTTATATTCATCACAATCCTTAGCCTGCCTATGAACATAAGGCTATGCATGTTTTAAAGGTAAATTTATATAGCTTTGGACTAGTAAACTATTTTCTTCGCCAACTTCAACTCGTATTGAAAATAGCGAAAATGTAGAATCATGCACAAAACTAAATATCTTTTTAAAAATGTTACGCTTTTCTTTAGGTTATGAAGTAAAAGAAAGATATATGTTTAACAAAGGTCAGTGCTAGCTAGGCAGGGTTTTCGGCAGATACCGGAAATTGGAGGGTAAAGGTTGAGCCTTTTCCCAACGTGCTTTCCACCTTTATCTCGGCGCCGTACTGATCGGCAATTTTTTTTACAATGGAAAGCCCTAGCCCACTTCCGCTAACGTTCCGGCTAAGGGGGTTTTTGATGCGGGTAAACTCGTGGAATAGCTTTGGAATGTCATCAGCGCTAATACCAACACCCGAGTCAGAAACACTGCAGGTTGCATAGGTGGGGGTTTTGCTGAATTTACATTTCACCCATCCCCCCTCTACGTTATACTTTATTGCGTTGGATATAAGGTTGTTAAGAAGAATTTCCATGTCGTCGGCATCGGCTTTAACAACTACCGGCTCATCAGATTCGAGGGTAAGAGTAACATCGCGCTGTATGGCCATAGGCATCATGGTTTCAACCACCAGCCGAGCTACCAGGGTAAGGTCAATATCCTGCAAGTCTCTTTCCCGCTTACCCGATTCTACCCGTGTAAGGTCAAGCAGGTCCATAATCAGGTTGCGCATGGACTGAATACGGGAAAGCGAGCGGTCGATAATTTCCTGGTAGTCATCCAAACTTTCGCCAAGCTGTTTCTCCTGCATCATTCTAAGGTAACCCTCAATGGCATTCAGTGGGGCTTTGAGCTCATGCGACAGCATCGTTAAAAACTCAAACCTCACCTGTTTGCCTTCGCGATGGAGTTTTCGGGTCATTTGACGGAGGAAGTAGTGCTTGGTAATATTCTCGATTGACGAGCGAAGTTCCTGCGGAGTAAAGGGTTTGGGGACAAAATCGTGAGCGCCAATGTTGGTGGCTTTAACCGCCAGCTCCAACGAAGCATAGGAAGTAATCATCATAACCAGGATGTTGGGTTCATGAGCACTGATGAACTGGAGCACATCAATTCCTTGAATTCCCGGAAGTTTATTGTCAAGAAGAACTATTGCAGGCGGCTTGCGCTGGATAATCTCAATAGCCTCCTCACCTGTGGCGGCTTCAACCACATTAAAGCTAATGTCGTCCTCCAAAAATGGATAGTTAATGGTGTAGTTTTTAAGTATTCGTGAGACACCTGAGCGAATTCCTGGCTCATCGTCAACCACCAAAACGTCAACAACCTCCATATCGTGCTAAAGTTTTAACAGTTTAACAATCTCCCTGTGAAGTTGGTCGGGGCGAATGCCCTTTTCCAGGTAAAGATCGGCCTTAATCCACTTCCGTTCCTCCTCGGTGTTGATTCCGAATGTCATCCCAGTTTCGGCCGAAACAGCAGTTGCAATGATAATGGGCACATCGGGGTACTTCCTTTTTAGCTTGTAGCTTAATATAAAACCACTATCCTCGCTCTCCATCATTAGGTCGAGAATGGCCAGGTCGGGTTTAATGGTGTTAAGCAGCGTTTCCGCTTCGTGCTGGCTTTCGGCAGTTACCGTTTCAAACCCCATTTTTTCAACCTGAAATTTCAGCTGGTACAGGTAGTCAACGTCATCGTCAACAATTAAAATGGTTTTCTTTGCAGGAGTAGGCATGATCCATCAATTTAAAAATTGAACATTTAACCTAAAGTAGGTTTCCGGGGAAGCACAATGGTAAAAGTGGTACCAGTGGGGCCTTTGGCGGGATCGGTGTTGGAGTCCACCTCTATTTTCCCGCTGTGCATCTTAACAATTCCATAGGTAGTGGCCAGCCCCAAACCGGTTCCTTTGCCAGTTCCCTTGGTGGTGAAGAAAGGGGTAAAAAGTTTATCCATATTCTCCTCAGGTATCCCCGTTCCGGTGTCGCTCACCCTAAAAATTACATCGCTTTCATTCTCATCCACCTCAACGGTAAGCACCCCTCCGTTTGGCATGGCATCTACAGCATTCTTATTTAGATTGGTTAGAACCTGCATCATTTGTTCGTAATCGAGATAGGCCTCGGTATTGTTAGCCTTGCATACTACCTGAGTTGAAATGGTCTTAGGGATAACTACAGAGGTTACGCTTTCTGCAGCAAGTTTTCGTATATCAACCCTTTCTACTTTAACCTGATTTTTACGGGCAAAGTTGAGCAGCCCACCCACAATTTTTTTACATCGCTCGGCCTGTGTGGCTATCAGCTCCAAATCCTTGCGTAGAGGATCGTCGGGCTTGCATTCGTCCATAAGAATATTGCTGTACATCAGCACTACACCTAAAGGGTTGTTTAGCTCATGGGCAATTCCAGCCGAAAGCTGCCCCATATGGGCAAGTTTTTCTGATTGCTTCAACGCTTGCTGCATTTTTGCCAACTTTTCGTTTGAAATGGCAAGATTGTCAACAGAAATGTGAAGTTCTTCGATGGCGTAGGGTAAGCACATTTCCACCTCGGCTAACCCATCAATTATGGCAATGGCATGCTCAACGCAGGTTTCATATCCACAAGCTCCGCAATTTAGCTGGTCGCGGGGCGAGAATTTTCCCATACTGGCCAGCACCCTGTTTATCTGATCGTCTGATGGTATAGGCATTCGCCTATCATCACGCTGGAAAGATCTGGAAACATCAATATCCCTAAATTCGTTCATGCTATAAAGCCACTCATCATGCTCAAGCTCCGAAAGCTTTTGCCGGGCATACCTGCTAATCTGGGTTTTACGTTCAAATCGTTTACCACCAGGCGACATACCGGGACCCATTATGCAGCCATCGCAGCAGAGTAGCTCGAGGTTCTGCCCCTTAAGGTTTCCAATTTCCCACTCCTTAATAGCCTCCTGAAATCCCATACGACCTTCAGCCACCGTAACGTTACCTTCTACCAAATCCTCGTTTACCCGTACCGTTTGAATTAACCCCCGGCTTACCGGGAATATAGCACCCCGTCCGGCACGGGGTAGGTCAAATTCCGAGGGGGTTGCTGCTTCGGGGGTTACACCTGCGTATTCCAGCATACCTCGTAGCTCCCGAAAAGTTAGCGCCTCATCAACCTCATCGGTTTCCGCTTTTTTGGCAATACATGGGCCAATAAATACCAACTTAACCCCATTCCCCAACTTTTTTCGAACTACGCGGCTTATAGCAATCATGGGTGATACCACCGGGGCCAGGTATTCGGTTAAATCGGGATGATAGTATCGTATGTAGGTTACAATTGCCGGGCAATCCGAGGAGATGTAGCCTTTGCCGCTTCGGTCTTCAAGCAACTCCTTATACCTTCGAGCAACCAAATCGGCACCAAAGGCTACCTCGAAAACATAGGAAAATCCAAGCTGCCGGAGCATGCCTACAAACTTCCGGTAATCATCAATTTCGCTGAACTCAGCCGGAAAACTTGGAGCTACAAGGGCGGCTACCTTATCCTCCGACTGCAGTAAATCCCTGACCTCCATTCGTGTTTGCAGGTAAACTTTTGCATCCTGACTGCACACCTTCACACAATTCCCGCATCCTATACAGCGTTCGGCAATCACCTCAGCCTGACCATTGATTATTCTGATAGCTTTAGCCGGACACTCCCTCACACAGGTATAGCAAACCCTACAAAGTTCCTTTATTGTATATACCAGCTTGCGATTTTCCTCCTGCATGGACTTTACTATTAATTATCTTTTTTACCTACACGTTTCGAATTAGCATCGGCCAGACCTCCCAACTTAGCTAGCTTGTCATAGTAGCACGTCGCGCTTGTAATAGGAAGTATGAAGAAACTTTTGGGCAAGTTCACCGCATGGTTCTTTCAAAAAATCATCGTAAACACTTTTCACAACGGGGTTTTTGTGGGATGATTTTACCACATCGGCCTCATCGAGTTCGTATATTGATTTGGTTCTTTGCCTTATCTCCTTAGGGTCCATTGCAAAAGGCTGCCCGCCACCATTAACACATCCTCCAGGACAGGCCATTACCTCAACATAATCGGCCCTAACATTTCCATTGATAAGCTCAGCCATAAAGCTATGAATGGATTTCATGCCGCTCAGCACTACAAACACAAATTCCTGTTTACCTGTGGTAAGTTTAAACTCTCTAATGCCGGAAGATGAACGTAGTTCTGCAATTTTAAAGTTGTCCAGCTCCGTGTCCGTATTCATGTAGTGCAGGGTGCGGGCAAGAGCTTCGGACGATCCTCCTGAAACGCCGAAAAGCTTACCTGCCGAACTACGAATATCGAAGGGGGAATCGGGTTGTTGGGATTCAACATTCTGTACGTCAATTCCGTACAGTTCTACCAGCTGCACAAGCTCACGGGTGGAAATAACCGTATCAACATCCGAAACACCCTTGGTAGTCATCTCCTCCCGTCGGGCTTCAATTTTCTTAGCCAGGCAGGGCATTACTGAAACCGAGAAAATACCTGCCGGATTAATGCCGTAGGATGGTGCAAAATACGATTTAATAAGCGCCCCCATCACCTGCTGGGGTGATTTAGTAGTGGATAGCCATGAAAGGTGTTCGGGGTAGTACTGCTCCATAAACTTTACCCATGCCGGACAGCATGACGATATAAGCGGATGCTTCTCTCCATTTTCCCTCCGCTTCAAGAGTTCAGTAGCTGTTTCCATCACCGCAATATCGGCCGCAGCAGCACTGTCGAAAACGTATCTAAAGCCAATTTTACGTAGAATGGCGTTTAGCACCCCATTCAAATCTTTACCTGGTTTGAGCCCCAGCTCGCTAGCAAGCGATACGGAAATAGATGGGGCCACCTGAACAACCGGAATAAGGTTGGGGTTGTTAAGGGCATCTATAACCTCATCAACGTTTGAGCGTTCGCTTAACGCACCGGTAGGACATGACATTACACACTGCCCACAAGCAATGCAGTTTGAGAAGGTTAAATCGCGCGACATGGCTGTGCCTATGTACATATTGCAACCCCGCTTAACAAATTCAAACGTGGATACAGACTGAAGCTCATTGCAAATTCGAACACAACGCCCACAAAGCACACACTTGGATGGATCACGAATGATGCTGTGGCTTGATAGGTCGAGCTTTTGGGAGAAGGTTTTGTTTTGGGCATGCCGTTCGCGAACATGCAGCTCAACGGCAAGGGATTGTAGCTCGCAGCGTCCGTTTCTTTCGCAGTAAAGGCAATCGTCCGGGTGGTTGGCAAGTAGCAGTTCAACCAACGTTTTACGTGCTTTTACCACTCTTGATGAATGGGTTTTAATCCGCATGCCCTCCTCAACAAGTTGCGAACATGACGTAACCAGCCTTTCACGTCCCTCAACCTCAACAACGCATAGACGGCAGGCACCGGTAGGCGACAACTCCTTCATGTTGCAAAGGGTTGGAATTTTAATCCCATTCCCCCTTAGGGCGTTTAAAATGGTTTCTCCTCGATGAACTAGAATTTGACGGTTGTTAACCTCAATGTTGAAATTCATGTGTTAAATTATTTCAAACAAGTCAGTAATCAATCTGTATCAAAAAAATAAAACAAAAGGCTTAGCTTCCAATAACGCTTCTTCATTCCTCGCACCTTTAGGTTTCGCTCTTAGTTGGGAATATTTCATAATTTTAACCAAAAATGCAGGTTATCTATAGAAAACCGATGCAAACTTGCAAACCTCCATGCAGCTGCCGCAACCCGTGCATTTATCCTCTACAATAAAGTAGGGAGAGCGAGGAGTTCCAATAATGGCGTTAGTTGGACACTTTTTGGCGCAGGCGGCACAGCCCGTGCATTTCTCAGTATCAATGTAAAAAGTTCTAAGGTCGCGGCAAACTCCGGCCCTACAGCTACGGTCAAAAATGTGCTCCTCAAACTCGTCTCTAAATGCCTTTAAAGCTTTTAACAATGGCTTGGAAGCGGTTTGACCTAGCCCGCAAAGGGAGGTATCGTGCATAACCTCAGCAAGCGTTTCGAGCTGAATTACACCCTTAAAGCGCTCGAGGGTGTGGTGCTTGTCGGAGGAATCGGGACGACGGGAAATCTCATTCAAAATTTGGTACATACGGCTAGAGCCCTCCCTGCAAGGGATACACTTTCCGCAGCTCTCGTTCCGGATGAAGTGCATGAAAAACTTGGTCAGGTCAACCATGCAAACCGACTGGTCGAGTATCTGGACTCCCCCCGAACCAAGTGGTATGCCGTGGACTTTCAGCTCATCAAAGTCAACAGGGAGGTATAGCTCGTCAGGGGTAACGCTAACCCCAGATGGGCCTCCCAGATGGATTGCCTTTAACGTGCAGTCGGGCTTAACCCCTCCTGCCAGCTCTACAATGGCTGAGAGTGGCCTGCCCATGGATATTTCCACCACACAGGTAAGGGAAGCCTTACCATTTACAGAGAAAATTTTAGTTCCTTTTGATGTGGCCGTCCCTATTTTCATAAACCAGTCAGCTCCATTAAGGAGAATATCTGGGATACTGGCAAGGGTTTCGACATTGTTAACCACGGTAGGCTTACCATTTAACCCCACCTCGTTAGGGTAGGGAGGTTTAATAGAAGGCGTACCACGTTTCCCTTCGAGGCTTTGGATTAGAGCAGTTTCCTCCCCGCAAACGTAAGCTCCAGGGCCTTGAAAAATTGAAATATCGAGGCTATAGCCGCTATCTAAAATGTTGTACCCAAGCAAACCAAAATCGTAAGCTTGCTCCATGGCCAGGGTAAGCCGGTCAACGGCCAGCTTGTTACGGTTTCTAATGTAGATAATTGCTTTGTTTGCACCAATGGCATAAGCGCTTATTGTTAAACCTTCAATGATACGAAAGGGATCGCTTTCCACTAAGAGCCTATCCATAAAAGCGCCGGGATCGCTTTCGTCAGCATTACAAATCATAATCCTTTCGGTAGCAGCAACCGAAAGGGTTTTACGCCATTTCAATCCGGTAGGATAGCCTCCGCCTCCACGTCCCCTCAACCCGCTTAGCTCAACAATACGGCAAACGGAATCGGATGTTTGATTCCGCAGGGTATAGGCAAGTGCCCGGTAACCCCCGAATGAGATGTACTCCAGTAGATTTTCGGGATTTATAATTCCAATATTTCTAAGAAGTAGCCTATCCTGTTTTGCAAAAAAAGGGAAATCATCCTTAACTGGAATATCGGGCCACGGTTCAAGAATATCGGAATTGTGCTGAAAAAGTGCCGTATCGGGTTGAACAAAGCTGTTAAATGCACCATCGAGCAGGAATTCAACTCTATCGTATGTTACGTTTCTGAAGGCCACCCGCTTTTTCCCCGGCAGCTGAACCTCAACAATTGGCTCGAAGGAGCAAAGGCCATAGCTGCCAACGGGTACAATTATGGCATCTACTGAATTTTCTTCAAGATAGCCCTCTATTGCTTTCAGAGTTTTCAGGGCGCCAGCCACAACCGATGAAGTTGTAATGCCAATGTATATGACTGTTTTTTTTACCCTTTCGTGCCTGTATGTTGATAAGTGTTTTTGGGTATCACTATTTAGCTCGGCATGAAGCAAGGGTAGCACCTGTTCACAAAAAAAAGTTTTATCGGCTAAAGTGTAACTGTGGTTCATAACCTTTCAATAACAGCTATGTTCAAAACTCCAAGTATATCAAATATAGCATCACAACTTAACCCATTGTGGATGAAAATGTTGAATATCCAAATGGCACTACTCCGACTCGGCTAACCCGGCAAGAACTTCACCAAGCTTAGCCGGTGTGAGGTTGCAATAGTACTCTTCATTAATCGAAATAAGCGGTCCCGACTCACAAGCTCCCATGCAGGAAATTACCTCCAGGCTAAATGTGCCATCACGACTAGTCTCTCCGTTTTTAATTTTTAAATTCTTCTCAATGAAATCAATGATCCATTTTGAGCCGTTCAGCCTGCACGAAGTGCCATTGCATACCAATATATGGAACTTACCCTTTGGCTCAAATTTAAACTGGTTGTAAAATGTAGCCAAACCATAAACTTTGGAAGTGGGTATGCCCAAATGCTTACCAACCATGACAATTGACTCCTCATTTAAGCATCCGGTTTTATTCTGAATTTCCTGCAAAATGGGGATTAAGCTGTCCATTCCGGCATGGTCATACTGTTCAAGTATAGCTTCAATGCTTCTTTTCATTACCCATCAAGAAATTTTTAAAAATTGTTAACTCAATAACAATTAACTATTTTCCTGTATAACAGATATTTAAGTTGGTATTTTCACCTGTTAATTCCCGAACAAATTAATAAAAGAAATTTAGATAATCTAACTTTACTTAAATTTGTGATTGAATTAACAGAAGTTTTTTTAAGTAAGCCAGCAAGAGGGTTAATCATTAAACGCTCAGAGGAAACAATTTAAAGGATTGGCAGGAGAACATGGGAAAGGTATTATAAAGCCCAGCCAGACAATAAGATGGAGAAAAAAAACGAAATCGTGATATGCTTGGGTAGCTCCTGTTTTGCGAGGGGAAATAAAGCAACCCTAAAGACCATACAGAAATACATAGACGATCATCACCTAAGGGAAAAGGTTTACTTTCACGGGGGGCATTGCTTTGGCAGATGCGCTGAAGGGCCTACAGTAACCGTTAATGGGAAAATTTTTACAGGCGTTGACGAGTACAATATTCTGGATATCCTAAATAGCGAGTTGAGCGAGTACTAATCCAAACGATTAAAACAAATGTCGCAGCTCTTCGAAATAAGTGAGGAAACGTGCATAAACTGTTATGCTTGTGTGCGGGTTTGCCCGGTAAAGGCCATCGAAGTTAAAGCCGGTCAGGACTTTGCCCGAATCCTCCAAAACAGGTGTGTGGGTTGTGGAAGCTGCCTCAATATTTGCCCGGTGAATGCGGTAAGCTACCGTTCCTCCAAGAAAAACGTTCTGGAGCTACTTAAGGGCAACGAACCGGTTGCTGCTATTTGCTCGCCAAGCATTTCGGGTGAATTTGTGGATATAACTGACTACCGAAAGTTTGTTCAGATGATAAAAACCTTAGGGTTTACTTACGTTTGCGAAGTTACTTTTGGTGTTGACCTTGTAGCCAGGGAGTATAAAAAGCTGTTCGATGACTTTAAGGGAAAGTACTTCATCACCAGCATGTGCCCGGTGGTTGTATCAATGGTTGAAAAGTACCATCCCGAAATGGTCAACAACCTTGCCCCTATCATTTCGCCTATCATTGCTACCGCCCAGGCTGTACACAACCAGTATGGAAGTAATGTCCGGATTGTTCATATAGGCCCCTGCATACAAAGCAAGGAGGAAGCAAAGCTATACAACGGGAAAAGCCAGATTGACGAGGTGCTTACCTTTGTGGAGCTCCGCCAGCTATTCGAGGAATTTAACATAAACGAGAGCAACCTGGAGTACTCCGAGTTTGACGAGCCAATTGGCTACAAGGGATCGCTTTACCCCATTGGCAGAGGCATACTGCAAGCCGTTGACATCAGCGAAGACTTGCTAACCGGAACAGTTATCAGCGCTAACGGGCCCAACAACACACTTCAAGCCCTGGAGCAATTCGAAACCAGCGCCGAAATGATTAACCGGCATTTTAACCTTTTCTACTGCGAGGGCTGCCTTATGGGACCGGGTACATCGAAGGGTGGAAAAAAATTCATTCGCCGAACAATGGTGGTTAACTATGCCAACAAAAGATTGCTAACGTTTAACCGTAAAAAATGGGAGGAAAACATATCCCGAAATGAAAAGAATAGCTATACAAGGGATTTCACCCCTGATGACCAAAGGCTGCCACTCCCCTCACAGCAAAAACTTGAGGAGGTGCTAAAGGTAATTGACAAGGAATTTGTTGGAAAGGAAACAGGTTGTGAAGCTTGTGGATATGCCTCATGCTACGACTTTGCCTCTGCAGTGGCATCGGGGCTTGCCCATACGGACATGTGCTTGAACTTCACCCTAAAAAACAGGCAGGAGTATATTAAATCCCTTCGTTCAACTAACGAGAAGCTTGCTAAAACCCAGGAGGCTTTGAGGGAATCGGAAAAAAAGGCGCGAATAGAGCAGGAAGCAGCTCGTGAGGCTTCCGAAACGGTTACCACCATGCTTAAGAAGCTACCTGCTGCAGTTGTGCTTATTGATAAGAAGCTAAAAATCATACAGAGCAACCAAAGCTTTATTGATTTGCTTGGCGATGACGCCCTAGAAATAAACGAGATTGTTCCCGGACTTGTTGGTGCAGACCTAAAAAGCCTGGTACCCTACAATATTCACAACCTGTTTACCTACGTACTTCAAAATAATAGCGATATATTAAACCGTGATGTTCACTACCGCGATAAGCTGCTGAACATCTCCGTATTCACCATCAGGCCCAACAGCATTGTTGGTGCTGTTATCAGGGATATGTATGCTCCGGCCGTGCAGAAAGAAGAGGTTGTTAAGCGGGTAACCGAAGCCATCGACAGGAACCTGGCAATGGTTCAAAAGATTGGCTTTTTACTAGGCGAAGGTGCCTCAGAAATTGAGCAAATGCTCAACTCGATTATTCAAACCTACAACGAGGGGGTTGCCAAAGCAGAAAACAGCAAAACAAAATAATGGTTTAAGCAAACAGCCTTCACCCCATGTCCGAGAAATTTTTTATAGAAGTCAACTGCCAGCAGAAGAATCACGATGGTGAGCGAATTTGCGGTGATGTGTTTTACTCCAAACGTCTTCAGGATGAAGAGCGAACCATAATAGTGCTTTCGGACGGAATGGGTCATGGCGTGAAGGCCAACGTGCTGGCCACACTCACCTCAACAATGGCATTCAACTTCACCCGCGAACATAAGGAAGTCAACACTATTGCTGAAATAATCATGAACACCCTCCCCGTTTGCTCCGAAAGAAAAATGAGCTACTCCACCTTTTCCATTGTGGACATTGAGCACAACGGCGATACCCGGATTCTTGAGTATGATAACCCGGAATGCTTTATCATGCGGGGCACCGAACCGCTAATACCCGAATGGCAGTGCATAATACTCAACAGCGAGCAAAATGCCGGAAAGGAGTTGAGGTACTGCAGCTTTACCCCGCAAAAGGAGGACAGGATAATACTATGGACCGATGGCGTAAGCCAATCGGGCATGGGAACACCCGATTATCCATTTGGCTGGAGTGATGGGGCAAGAGAGTTTGTAGAAAAAATGGTAAAAAACGAGCCCGACATATCGGCCCGTAAGCTAAGTGCCAAGGTGGTAAACATGGCTTACGTTAATGACGGCTACCACCCAAAGGATGATACTACCTGTGCAACCATATACTTCCGGCATCCCCGTAAGCTACTAATTTGCACCGGCCCCCCTTTTGAAAAGGAAAATGACTCCATGCTGGCAAGTATTTTCAATAGCTACGAGGGTAAAAAGGTAATCTGTGGCGCCACTACAGTTGATATTATTGCCCGTGAGCTCAAACGTGAAGTCGTTGACAGCATGGAGTTTACCGACCCCGACTTACCCCCAACCAGCCAGATGGATGGTGCTGACCTGGTTACCGAGGGAATACTCACCCTGAGCAAGGTGAACACCATTCTGGATTCCTACAACGAAACCGTTACCCTTGGCAACGGACCGGCCGAGCAGCTGGTTAAGCTGATTCTCGAAAGTGATATAATTGACTTCGTAATAGGCACCTGCATCAATATTGCCCACCAGGACCCCAACCTACCGGTTGAGTTGGAAATCAGACGAACCGTGGTTAAGCGTATAGCCAACCTCCTTCAGGAAAAATTTTTAAAAGAGGTAAAGTTGAAGTTTCTTTAAGCTAAATACACAACTTCAAACCAAAATTTTACAGCTTAAGCCCTTACGGGGTAAGGAGTTTTGGCCAACATTGGTAATAGATTAGGTGAAATTTAAAACAACTCCCCACAAAATTGAAGATGGAATAAAAAAGTTTTGTACCTTTCATCACAAATTCATCCTTGCGCTTTTGTCATATAACCATGCTATCTACATCAAGGAAAAAATGATGTTGGTCAAATTTGCTAGCAGCTTAAAGCAAAAACGGCGATCATGAATCAACCCATTGTGTATATTTTCGTAGAAAAATTAACATTTTGATTTTACATAATTCCTATGTATAACCTTAGGCATCTTTCCTACCTCTACTTTTTAATTTTGATATTCTTCCCAACGAAATCCTTTTCACAGGATTGGAATCTCCTGTTCACCCTTGAAACTGATGCGGAATTTTACATGGCCGATGGTAACTACTCCAGAGCGGCCGATACCTACCTTAAAGCCCTAAAAAAATACCCCGAGAGCTGTAACCTGATGTTTAAAGTAGGATACTGCATGCTGAAAACAGATGACAGGAAGGCTGAAGCCCTCTCCTACCTTGAGGAAGCTGCAAAAAAGGTATCCGACAAGTACGACGCCCGTTCGCTTAAGGAGGCCAACTCACCCCCTGAAGTTCTCTACCACCTAGGCATCTCCTACATGCATCAAAATAATTTTGATAAAGCCAAAGCTCAGTTTGAAGCCTATAAAAAGTACGTCAACCCAAATGATGCGTATGTTTTGCAGCAGGTTGAACAAAACATAAAGAGCTGTGAAACAGCCAAGGCTATGATGGACAGCCCAATTGGGCTAAACCTAAACCGACTTGAGGAAGGTGTAAACAACGACCAGTCGAACTTCGATGCCGTTCTTTCGGGCGATGGAAAAACGATGGCCTTCACCAGCCGATCCACCTCGGGTAACAAGGTGTTCATCTCCTTCATGGATAAGGGTAAATGGTCAATCCCAAAGGATATTACCCGGAACCTTGGTAGCAGCTACCTCACCACCTCATTCCTATCTTACAATGGCGAAGAGCTCTACCTGATAGATAACGATTTGAAGAATTCAGAAATTGTAGTTAGCTTTTTACAAAAAAATAAATGGTCGAACCCGGTAAAGGCTGCAAAACCAATTAACTCTAAGGCTAATGAGACCCATGTTTGCGTAACCCGCGATGGCAACACCGCATACTTCACCAGCGACAGAAAAGGGGGGCAAGGAGGATTTGACATCTACAAGGTAACCATTAGCGGCGACAAATGGGGCGAACCCGTAAACCTTGGTCCCAACATCAACACCCCTTTAGATGAAGCAACACCATTCCTTACCCCCGATGAGAAGTACCTGTTCTTCAGCTCCCAGGGGCACAACAGCATGGGTGGATACGATATCTTTTATGTGAACCTGGAAGGAAGCTCTAACGTCAAGAATATTGGGTACCCCCTAAACACCCCCGATGACAACCTTTTCTACTTCCCAACCAGCCTGACCAGCGGCTATATTTCAACATTTTCTCCCAATGGGCTGGGCGGTCTGGATATTTGCTCGGTAGAAATCATTCCCCAGGTTGATGTTAAAATCAACATAATGCTTGCCGACAAGGCACCAGCCGATAAAAGCTACACCGTTAGCATCATTGATACGAAAGATGGCAAGCCGGTTAGCAGTGTAAACCAAAACGGGAAAAAACAAATTTTACAAAAATTATCCCCGGGAACGTTTACTGTTGCTGCTTCGGGTGTAGAATTTGACTCTACTTCGAGCCTTCTCGAAATTCCCTCAAAACCCGACAAAAACGAATACCAGATTAGCCTATTGCTGAACCCCTCCCAACCTAAACCCGAACCTGTTGCAGAGGTATCCCAACCGGCAAATGATATACCGATTCAAAAGGAAGTAAAGCCCGTACCAGTAGTGGTTGAAGAGCCTAAGCCCGAAAAGCCTGTTCCTGCTTCGGTAGAGAAGCCAAAGCAGGAAAAATCAACAGCTGCCAGTGTACCTGTTAACCCATCTCCCAAGCCTGAAGTTAAAAAACGTGAGATGGAAAAGCCCAGGCCAGTTCATGTTGCCGTTACAAACCTTTCATTAGCAGCTGGAACCTCTACATCATTAGCCCACCCTACCTATTCCGTGCAGCTTATGGCTTGCAAGCAGCCTGTGGACTACGACTACTTTAAACTCGACAGCATATTTGTTTCCATATCGCCCGAAGGCTACTACCGTTACAGCGTTGGTTATACTCTCAGCGTCCAGCAAGCCGAAGAACTCCTTGCCAGGGTAAAGACATTAGGCTACACCAACGCCTATGTTAGAATTAACAAGGAGCAGCCAAGCTACACCATTCAACTTATGGCACTCACAAAACCCAAACGGTTAAACCAGCTAAACGTAATTGGTAGCACTATGGTTTACCGTGGATGTGATGGAATATATCGTTACTGCACCGGTAGCTACTCTACGCCCGAAGAGGCGCAGAATGACCTGGCTAGCTTTAAAAATGCCGGATACTCCGATGCCTTCATCAGGCATTTGGGGAGATAAAATTAACCCGTTCAGAAAAAATTTTCCAACACAGCCAAACCGCTTAACCCTGAAACCGCCCTAGTATTATACATTGCCATTTGGGGCACTGCCACCAAACCGTACTTATTTGTAACTTTGCCAGCTGAAAAAAACAGAAATGGAACGTGTAGTTGTTGGACTTTCGGGAGGCGTTGATTCAAGCGTAGCAGCATACCTACTTAAGGAGCAAGGATATGAGGTGGTAGGCATGTTCATGAGAAACTGGCACGACACAACAGGAGTGCTCAAAGGGAATTGCCCTTTTGACGACGACAGGGATTTTGCCGAAATGGTTGCACGCAAGCTAAGAATTCCCTTTGAGTTTGTTGACTTAAGCAACGAATATCGCCAGCGTGTTGTTGACTACATGTTTAACGAATACTCAAAGGGTCGCACGCCCAATCCCGATGTGCTATGCAACCGGGAGATAAAATTTGACGCCTTCGTGAAAGCCGCATTCGAGCTGGGTGCTGACTATGTGGCTACCGGTCATTACTGCCGTAAGCAGGAGATAGAGGTTAATGGGCAAACATACTACCGACTATTGACCGGAACCGATAGCAACAAGGACCAAAGCTACTTCCTGTGCCAGCTTTCACAGCAACAGCTCAGCAGGGCATTGTTCCCCATTGGACACCTGCTCAAGCCCGAAGTGCGAAAAATTGCTTCTGAGCTGGGTTTGGCTACTGCCGAACGTAAGGATTCTCAAGGAATTTGCTTTGTTGGCAAGGTTGACCTGCCTGTTTTTCTTCAGCAAAAAATTAAAGCAGTTGAGGGCGATATAGTTGAAATTCCCAGGGCATTTTACAGCTCCCAACCGGTGATTTCTCCTGATGATCTAGAAGCACTCTGCAAGCCCACTTTCTACAGCAAAGCCGACGGGAACCTCGTTGGACAACACCATGGGGCTCAATTCTTTACCATAGGCCAACGCAAAGGCTTAAATGTGGGGGGGAAATCAGAACCTCTTTTCGTTATTGCCACTGATGTTCTGCAGAACGTGGTTTACACGGGTATGGGTGACGATCACCCCGGCCTATACCGTAAAGGTCTGTTTGTCAGCCAAAACGACGTTCACTACATCCGTCCCGACCAAAAGCTAAGGCCCGGACAAACAGCAAGGTTGATGGTTAGAATACGCTACCGGCAACCACTCCAGAAAGCTACGCTGCTTTCCAGGGATAATGGAATCTATATCATTTTTGATAACCCCCAAAGAGGGGTTACAGCGGGACAATTTGCTGCATGGTACGATAACGAGGAGCTAATTGGTTCCGGTGTGATTGCCATGTAGGTTGCAACCCGAATTCACTCACCCCCTTTACCTCAAATAGGGAATCGAGCTGCTGGCCATAACTATGCAATCCAACCTGCTGCAAAACAAAATAAGGCATGTAGCTGTTTACTGGTTAAAATTACTACACGATGAAGCGAGTTGCCATTGTTGCATCATGGTTGCTGATTACGCAATTTTCCATGGCATGTGAAAGTCAAACCAACCAAAACCACAAAGAGATGAAAGCAAGCGCTAGCGAAACTATAACCCTCGGGGCAGGATGTTTTTGGTGTGTAGAGGCAATATTTAGCAGGATTGATGGGGTTTTGAAAGTGGAATCGGGGTACTCAGGTGGCTCAGCAGTAAACCCAACCTACAGGGAAGTCTGCAACGGTAATACCGGTCACACCGAGGTTGTTCAGGTTACTTTCGACCCTGAGGTAATACCCTTGGCTAAAATTTTGGAAATCTACTTTAAAACCCACGACCCCACAACCCTCAACAGGCAAGGGGCAGATGTAGGATTTCAGTACCGCTCGGTAATTTTTTACCACTCCCAGGAGCAAAAAAAAATAGCGGAGGAAATTAAAGCTGAGCTGGAAAAAGCAAGGATATGGAATTCACCTGTTGTTACGGCTATTGAACCGTTTAAAAACTTCTACAAGGCCGAAGATTACCATCAGGAATACTACGAAAACAACAAGAACCAACCCTACTGTCGGATGGTGATAACCCCAAAAGTTGACAAACTCGAGAAGGTTTTTGCCGATTACCTGAAACACTGAAAGGGCAAAGAAACTCCACGGGGAACCACTAGCCAGAACATTCCTGCGTTATCATTTATTCCGTTTCTAAAAAAGCAAACGGGTAAAAAAATCATGCCCTCAGGCATGGCAGCCATGTAGGCATATCCATCATAAATACACCCTGCTGGCATTAACCCTTAGGGATACCGTTTTCAAAAAATTTCCGGTAAAAGGATTCAATTATGGAAAATGAGCCTACTTTTGCAGGCTAAAAGTAAAAAGCACTCAACCAATCCTGAAAGACGATGAGTTTTATACAATCAATTATCATAGCTATTGTTGAAGGAATAACGGAGTTTCTACCCGTGTCGTCAACCGGCCACATGATTCTGGCTTCAACATTAATGAAAATTCAGGAAAATGATTTTGTAAAAACCTTTGAAATATTCATTCAGCTAGGCGCAATAATGGCCATCGTAATGCTTTACGCCAAAAAGTTTTTGCAAAGTTTTTCTATTTATGTAAAGCTTGGAATAGCATTTATTCCCACTGCGGTGGTGGGGTATATAGCCTACGACTTTATCAAAGGATATCTATTCAACTCTATTGTAGTTGCAGTTTCACTAATTGTTGGAGGAATTGTTCTGGTGCTTATTGACCAAAAGCTTACTACAAAAAAGAGTAAAGTTGAGGTGGTGGAAGATATTTCGTATAAAAATTCTTTTTTCATAGGATTAATTCAGTGCTTCTCCATGATTCCTGGAGTGTCAAGGGCAGCAGCCACAATTATTGGGGGAGTTTTTAACGGACTTGACAAAAAACAGGCAACAGAATTCTCGTTTCTACTTGCCGTTCCAACCATGATTGCCGCCTCTGGGTATGATTTGCTGAAAACTCCAATTAGCTTCACCTCTCACGAGGTTGTTTTGCTGGCAACGGGATTTGTGGTAGCCTTTTTTACCGCATGGCTTGCCGTAAAAGTCTTCTTAAAAATAGTAGAAAATTACGGCTTTAAGTATTTTGGCTACTACCGGATACTCGTAGGCGCTATTTTTTTGCTGTTTTTTAGGTTTTAGCAAACCAGCAGCTCCCCCCCTGCATGGTAATAGCCTTAGACTCTACAAAACAAGAAATGCTCTGAAAGGATAGCTATACCTACCGGGTATTTTCCATGGGTGTTACTGCTAACACCCTTTATAAGCAGCATTCTACGAAACCTTCATCCTGATAATTAACAGGTTAACTCAAAATTCAACCTGTAAAGCCGATCGATCTGCTAGAACGTCTTTGATCATGCCACAGCCCTGGGAGCTGAAATTTAAAGGTAGCTCATGATTTTCCCTGAAATTTGGAATAGAGAAATTTCGGCTAGCTTTGCTTGGAACTTAACGGAGATAAGCCTCTCTTCGGCATCGAGTAAACTTTTCTGGACTTCCCTTAGTTCAAGCCCCGACAAATCGCCCAGCCTATAGCGTTCCATGGCAATTTCCAGGTTTTCACGGGCTACAGAAAGGTTTTGCTCTTCAAGTTTCAGCAGCTTGAGGTTGTTCTGATAGGCATAGTAAATGGTTAGCAAGTCGGCTTTTACTCCCTGCACCACATCGCTATACTCATGCTCCCGATTTTCTATTTCAATAGCTGCGTTTGTCCGTTCGCGCTTGCGGTTGAAGCCGTCAAAAATATCAACTCCAAGAGTAAGACCATAGCTTAAGCCATGAATTTGCTGACTTTTTACGGTTCCGGTTTCATAATCGTTGAATGAATAGTCATATCCAGATGTAAGGTTAAGGTAGGGGTACGAACGGGAAGCGATAATTTTGTAGTCGTACTGCGATATTGTTGTATTTCTTCGGGCAATTTGCAGGGAGGTGTTTTGATCCATGGTTGAGGCCAGCAAATCATCGTAAAGCAACCCATCATTAATTGAAATGACCGTATCCTTTGGCCTAATGTCATATCCCAAGTCAACGTTGCCCATTAGCTTGAAAAGTCGCACCTGCGAAGCTCTAAGCACCTCCTTCTGCTTGGCAAATCTGGAGCTGTCGGAATTAAGATACACTATGGACTGCAGCAGGTCAACTTTTGAAGAAGAACCCAGCAGGTACCTCTCCTCATCAATTCTAACCCGCTCGTGCGAAAGCTCCACGGCGTATGCCATGTTATTGTAAAGGTTGAGCTGCTGGATGAAAAAGAAATACTCGGAAGCAATTTCTGCTGCAAGATTTTCCATTTCCAGCTGAGTGTTCAGTATGCCCAGCTGCTTCATTTCGTTAAGCTTCTGGTAGGTTGCCTTCACCTTGAAGCCGTTAAAAATGGTCATGTTCAGGTCAACCCCAACCACCCCCGATGTATTGTTCACACCATTGGCCTCGCTCTCCGATCCATCGGTAAACGACTGGTGAGTGGTGTTGATAGTTCCTCCGTATCTTCCCGAGCCGCTGAGCGTAGGCAGGTATCCGGCATTCCCTACGGTATAGTTATTTGAGGCAATTTTTTCCTGATTGCGGGCTATCAGTATAGAAAAATTTTGCTCGAGGCCAGCCTTAATGCATGAGCTCAAATCGAATAGCTCCTGTGATTTGGATAAGCCGCTACACAGGCATATCAGAAGGGTAATAGTAAAAATCCTTTTGGCCATTGGAGTTGCCAATGCTGAGGGTGTTGTTTGGTTCATTAAATCAAACTTTCCATTCATCAGTATTTAATATTTATCAGTTTGAATATCAATTGGTTTCAGAATGCAAATCTATAAAAGTAGCTACGTCCAAGTGTGGAAACCCCATCAAAACATTAACCAAATTAGCGGCTACTGCTCAATACCTTCGACTTCCCGCCCTTTTGAGTTTGCCGCTTTACCTGCAGCAGATTCGCTGGAAATCAGCAGGTAAACACCGGGTATAACGTAAAGTGTAAGGAAGGTAGCAACGGTAAGACCTCCAACCACAGCAGTTCCCATTGCAACGCGACTTTGCGCTCCCTCGCCCAGACCTAACGCCAGGGGTAGAATTCCCAAAATTGTCGATAGGCTCGTCATCAGAATAGGACGAAAACGTGCTGCAGCAGCATACTTTACAGCATCAAGCTTGCTCATGCCGGCATTTTTACGTTGATTCGAAAACTCAACAATAAGAATTCCGTTTTTTGAAACCAACCCAATAAGCATGATGATTCCAATCTGGCTGAATATGTTCATGGTGATGTTAAAGTACCACATGAAGATTAAAGCTCCGGCCAAGGCAAGGGGAACGGTCATCATTACGATTACAGGGTCCTTAAAGCTTTCGAACTGGGCAGCTAGAACAAGGAAAATGAGCACAATGGCCATGGCAAATGCAAACATAAGGCTTGATGAACTTTCTGTGAAGTCCTTCGAGTCACCAGCCAGAGCTGTTCTAAAAGTATCGTCGAGAGTTTTGGCTGCAATTTTATCCATCTCCTCAATTCCCTGGCTAATGGTCTTTCCCTCTGCCAGCCCGGCCGATATGGTTGCCGAAACAAACCTGTTGTAGCGGTAAAGCTGAGGGGGAGCGGTCGACTCCTTCACCTCAACAAAATTATCGAGCTGTACCATTTGTCCTGCATCGCTGCGAACGTAAAGCGATTTCAAATCGAGGGGTTCATTGCGGGTAGCACGTGGCAGCTCGCCAAGAATTTGGTATTGCTTCCCGTTCATGATGAAGTACCCAAAACGCTGCCCGCTAAGGGCGAGTTGAAGGGTTTGACCGATATTTTGGGTTGAAACCCCAAGCATGTTGGCCTTGTCACGGTTGATTTCAACCTGAAGTTCGGGTTTGGTAAACCTCAGGTTTACATCGGCCATGGTAAAAGTTGGATTATCCTGCACCTCGGCCATGAAAGCAGGGAGTATTTCACGCAGCTTGTCAATGTTTTGGGCTTGAAGCACGTACTGGATTGGCAAGCTGGCCCGCTGTCCACCAAATGTTGACTGTTGAATTACATTCACCCTGGCTTTGGTCTTTTTTCTGAGTTCAGCGGTTAGCATGTTGGCAATATCCTGCTGCGAGCGGTCTCTCTCCGATGGCGGTATCAGAACTACATCCATGGAAGCACCTCCTCTCCATGCACGCGAAGTGGCCTTCTCAGCTTCAGGAACCAGCTTATCAACCAAAGCAGCCACATCCTCAACATACGCTGCGCTATAGTCGTAGGTTGTCCCCTCGGGGAATGTAACGCTAAGGCTTACCTGCGATCTATCCTCCATAGGAGCCATTTCGGCAGGGATACTTTTCCAAAGTAGAACTATCAGGCCAGCAGCTACCACAAGAATAACAACTGGCAGGTACCTATGCTTCAGAAAGCTGCTTAGCGAATTCCTGTACCCACTATTCAACGAGGTAAAAAACTTTTCGGTGTAGCTATACGCCTTGCTCCTGGTATGCCGGGTTTTAAGGAGCTTGGTGGAAAGCATGGGGGTGAAAGTCAGGGCAACAAAAGCCGAAATGGCAACTGCTCCTGCAATTACAATACTAAACTCCCGAAACAGCCTCCCCGTCATACCCTCAAGAAAAACAATGGGAAAGAATACGGAAATCAAGGTAATGGTTGTGGCAATGATGGCAAAAAATATTTCGTTCGATCCCTTAACACCCGCCTCCAACGGGGTCATACCCTGCTCAATCTTAACGTAGATATTCTCCATCATGATGATGGCATCGTCAACCACCAAACCAATGGAGAGCACTATTGCCAGCAGGGTTAAAATGTTGATGCTGAACCCTGCAAGGTACATTATGAAGAATACGCCAACCAGCGAAACGGGGATTACCAGGATGGGGATAAGGGTGGTTCGCCAATCGCGAAGGAAGGCAAAAATGATAACCACCACGAGAAAAAATGCAATGTAAATGGTGGTTTGCACCTCCTTAATTGACGACCTTATATACTGGGTGTTGTCGAAACCCACCACAATATTTACATCATCGGGCAGGTCTTTTTTAATAAAATCGATACGCTTGTAAACCTCATCCACAATTTCAATTTGGTTTGCCCCGGGCTGTGGAATAACAACTACCGAAACCATAGGCACACCGTTCATTTTCATAATGCTTCGTAGGTCTTCGGGGGCCAGCTCAGCCCTTCCGATATCACGAACCCTAATCAGCTGCTCGCCAGAACGTTTAAGAATTAAATTGTTAAATTCCTCGGGTGTTGACATAAGGCCCAGCACCCGAATGGTAAGTTCGGTGTTTGCCCCTTCAATACTGCCCGCAGGAAGCTCCACATTTTCACGATTCAGCGCATTTCTAACGTCAAGCGGAGTCATTTGGTACCCGGCCAGCTTCGCAGGGTCGAGCCATATACGCATGGCGTACCTTTTCTCGCCCCAAATGCCAACCGAGCTAACGCCCGAAATGGTTTGCAGCTGCTCTTTCAGAGTAAGATCGGCAATTTCGGAAAGCTCGAGCAGCGAGCGCTTCTTGCTGTTAATGGCAATATTCATTATGGGACGCGCGTCAGCATCGGCCTTCGAAACAGTTGGCGGGTCGCAATCGCGTGGCAAAAGACGCTGTGCCTGCGAAACCTTATCACGCACGTCATTTGCAGCAGTCTCCATGTCAACTGAAAGTTCAAACTCCACGGTAATCCTGCTGCTTCCCTGACTACTCCGGCTGGTAAGGGTGCGAATTCCGGGAATGCCGTTGATTGACTGCTCCAGGGGTTCGGTGATCTGGGTTTCTATAACATCGGAGTTGGCTCCGGGGTAGGATGTGCTCACCGAGATGATTGGCGGGTCTACGCTAGGAAATTCCCTAACACCCAGAAAGGTTATACCTATTGCGCCAAGTAGCAGGATGATGAGGGAAAATACGGTGGAAAGTACCGGGCGATTTATACTTAATGATGAAAGACTCATGTGCTTTACTGGAGATTTATTGCATTAGTAATAATTGTATCAAGCTGAACAGGAATGCCCTGTCGCAGCTGAAGAATGGCGGAGGTAAGCAGAGTGTCGCCAAAGTTGAGGCCTGTGCGCACTTGAATGCGCGACTCGGTGCGTAGCCCGGTGGTAACCCTAACCTGTTCGGCTTTTCCATTCCTGTAGATGAATACCTTTTCACCCTCCATTTCGGGGATTAGCGCCTCGGTGGGGATTGAAACAGCGTTTTCAATTTTTGAAAGCTGCAGGGTGATGCTGGCATAACGACCAGGCTTCAGCTCTTCGTTGGGATTTGGGTACATAGCCCTAACCACGATGGCCCGTGTAGCCATGTCAACCTTGGGTGCTACCGCGTAAACCTTTCCGGTAAACTTACTTTCAATTCCGTCAATAACAAAGCTAATGTCATAGCCCGGGGTTACCTCCCCGGCGTACCGCTCGGGAATGGAAAATTCAATTTTAAGGGGGCTAACCTTAACCAGATGGGCTATTGGGGTTTGGGTTGAAGTGTAGGCACCCTCGCTAATCAAGCGCAACCCGACAATTCCATCAAATGGTGCCCGTAGCTCCGTTTCGGCAATACGCGCTTTAATGAGCATGATATCAGCCTCAATGGCCTGTAGCTCCGTAGATACCTGGTCGTAGCTCTCCCGACTGATGGCATCGCGCTCAAGTAGCTGCTTCTGGCGGAACAGCTTTTCCTCGGCCAGCTTGCGTTGAGCCTGAAGCTTCTGAAGCTGAGCCTGCAGCGGGGCATCGTTTATCTTGGCCAACAAATCGCCCTTTTTCACTTTTGTTCCCTCCTCAAAGTAAATGGCTACAACCTTCCCGGATGTTTCAAATGAAAGGTCAACCTCCTCATCCGGGAGTAAGCTGCCGGTGGTAGAGATCAACTCGCTCATGGATGTTGGAACAATAATAAAACCGTTGGCAAAAAGCGGCTGGCCTCCCCCACCCCGCATGGCCATTCGTCCTGGTACTTTATCTTTAGAATCACTATTTGAAGCATCTTTTACCTTGGGATACAGAATAATCCCAACTAAAAGTAGAGCAATAGCAACCGTAGTAGATATCCTGATAAGCCTTTTAGAAAATGCTGTCATTTGATGCTGATTTTATTTTAAGTTTACTAGTTAACACCTTTGCCTAGTATGACAGCAAAAGTTAAAAAAGGTTGAAAAACAGAAATTCATTTTTCAACAAAATTTAACAAAGAGAATCAAAATATAAGGGATAAAAAAATTAACCTTTCACATGGTCAGGGTTCTCAATTACATGGAACAATAAAAATCAAGAAGTTACCTTGCTAATAACAGGAAGAAATCGAGAAATCGAGTCTAATGCTCATCAGCACACGTGCTAACATTTATCCTTTTCCCTTTAATTCCTTACGCTTCGACAGGGTTATGCCAGGCATTCAACCTTTAGGATTTTTTTATTAATTTCGGGGAGCTTGTTAGGCAATCACCGATACAGGTAAAAGTAAGCTTTCAATGATATGAAACATACTTATAATGTAGCTTGCTCAAACACGCGTTAGCAAAATATGGGTGTTCCATCCGCCCAACCCCGATGCCTTAAAGGTATGGGTCAAGGTATTTGTAATCAGAAATTTAAAAATTTTGTACGGATGAAACCACAAAGTGTAATCAGCAAATTTTTTCACTACTTCAACCTCGAGTCCGAGCTCGACAGCTATGATCGCATTCATGAAAGCATCGTGAAGGACGTGGTGTTCAGGGGAACCAACCTGTGGATTTTAATGTTTGCTATCATTATAGCATCGGTTGGCCTGAATATGAACTCTACAGCGGTAATTATAGGCGCTATGTTGATATCGCCACTAATGGGGCCTATAAATGGTATGGGCTACAGCATAGCAACCTACAACATGAAGCTCTTTAAAATTTCTTTAAAAAATTATGGTTTTGCCGTGCTTGCCGGGCTTTTTGCCTCAACCCTCTATTTTTCAATAAGTCCAATATCAACTGCACATTCAGAGCTGCTATCCCGAACAACTCCCACAATCTATGACGTAATAATTGCTCTTTTTGGCGGGCTGGCCGGAATCGTTGCCATTAGCAGTAAGCAAAAGGGAAATGTTATCCCCGGTGTTGCTATTGCTACAGCGCTTATGCCTCCTCTTTGCACGGCAGGCTACGGATTGGCCACAGGGCAGTTCAACTTTTTCTTTGGGGCGCTCTACCTCTTCACCATTAATACGGTTTTTATAGGTATTTCATCTGTTGCCATTTCTCAAATTCTTAAATTTCCGATAATTGCTGACATGGATGTCAGGCAAAAGAAAAGCATAAACAGATGGATTTCTACGGTAATAATCGTGGTGCTGCTTCCGAGCATTTATTTTGGCTACAGGCTGGTGCAAAATGAGAAATTTAACCTGAATGCTAGCCGGTACATTTCGAATGTAAGTTCCTTTGAGGGCAACTACCTACTTAGAAATAACATTGATGTACGTAAAAAAATCATCACGCTAACCTATGGAGGTGTAAGCTTAACTGAAAAGCAAAAAGAAGCGATTACCCAAAAGGCGAGCAATTTTGATCTCGATGATGCCAAAATACTTATTGAGCAAGGTTTAGCCTTGAATAGCTCAAATGAAACCGACAGTGAGGTTATTAAGCTTAGGTCTGAGCTAACCCGCTTAAATATGATTATCAGGGATAAAGATGCCCAAATTGATAGTATCTCCAGGAAAAGGCAGCTAGGCAAAACCCTCCTGCTGGAGATTCAAGCTTTTTTCCCTAAGATTTCCAGCTGCTCCTATGCCGAAACCTTCCAGTATAAAACCGACAGTTCTCAACCCGATAAAACCACGGTAGTATTTTTCGGTATAACCTCCGGGATAACCCCTGCCGAAAAAAAGCAGATTTCCAACTGGCTCAATGCCAGGTTGAATCAGGACGACATCAAGGTTTTCTGGGAGTATGTGCCTAAAAATTAATTTTTAATTCATTGGCATATTGTTTCGCACTACATGATGCTTTCTACCACTACTGCTCGGGCCAGAAGTTCAGCATAATTTTCTACAGCCTTCGATTAGCGGCGAAACCTCCTTCCAAAGTATTCCATCTATAATTCCCGCCCTAGCGGTATTCCATATGTTCCTGATCGGTGATTTTTTCGCAGTAATGGCATTTCAGGCTAACATTTTTCTTGTCAACCACCTCAAATTTTGGGGCAACATTCTCAAAGTTGGTAATGCATTTAGGGTTCACACACCTAACTATGCCCGTAATATGGTCGGGAACCTCAACCAGCATTTTCTCAACCACCTCATAATCCCTGATGATGTTGAGCTTGGCATGGGGCGCCACAATGGCTATTCGGTTAATCTCCTCGCGTTCAAAGTACTTGTCGGCAATTTTCACTATGGCCTTTCTACCCAACCGCTGGCTTTCCAGATTGGTTCCAAAGGTAATCTGGTTGGGGATTCTGTCAAGTCCAAGAATTGAGATAACCTTAAATAGGTTCTGAGCGGGAATGTGGTCAATAACCGTTCCGTTTTCAATTGCACTTACACTTAAATGTTTTTTGTCTTTCATCGAATTAATTTATTAGCTGGTTAAATTGCAACGAATTATAAAATATACACTACCACGCCATGCATTCCGTCATGGCACCTCGTAGCTACTTCAGTCCAAGAATTAGCGACATGATGGCCATTCGGGTGTACACCCCGTTTAGGGCCTGGGTAAAGTAGTAGGCTTTGGAGCTGTCGTCCACATCAATGCTAATTTCGTTTACCCGCGGCAGCGGATGCATCACCTTCATGTTGGGCTTGGTGTTGGCTAGCATGTGGTTGCGAAGCACGTAAACGTTTTTTACCTTTTCGTACTCCATGGGGTCCGAAAAACGCTCGCGCTGCACACGGGTCATATACACAATGTCGGCATCAACAATATTATCGGCCAGGTCGGTGTGCTCCTCAAACTTCAGGCCCGATTCCTTAAGAAACAGCTTGTACTCCTGAGGCATTTGCAGCTCGGGAGGGGCAATGAAAACAAAGGAGGCGTTAAACTGCGAAATGGCCATCAGTAGTGAGTGAACAGTTCGGCCATACTTAAGGTCACCCACCATCACAATCTTTAGGTCGTTGAGGGTTCCCTGTGTTTTGCGGATGGAGTACAGGTCAAGCAGCGTTTGGGTGGGGTGCTGGTTGGCGCCATCGCCTGCATTAATAATCGGCACCGGCGATACCTCGCTGGCATAACGGGCGCTACCCTCCACCGGATGCCGCATTACAATCAGGTCGGAGTAGTTGGCTACTGTTAGAATGGTGTCCTTGAGGCTTTCACCCTTTGAAACGCTACTCGACGAGGCCTCGGAAAACCCAATAACCCTGCCGCTCAACCTGTTAACTGCGCTCTCGAAGCTCAGACGGGTACGGGTAGATGGCTCAAAGAAAAGTGTAGCAACCACTTTGCCCTGTAGAATTGGTTGGCTAGGGTTTCTCTCGAATTCCTCCGCCAGGTCAAGTACCCTGAGCATTTCATCCCTACTCAGGTCGTTAATTGAAACTAAACTTTTACTTTTCATGCTCATGTTGTTTTTAGGTTATATGTAGAAAAAAAGCCCCGGTTAACAGGGCTTTACAAACAATTACTGGTCAACGCTGTCTATCCATGCCGATTCCACCTTGTTGATTCTGGAGGTAAACTCCCCGCAAAGGCTTTGGCGCACCGATACGCGCACCATGCACCGGGTATCGAACTGCTGCTCAATCACCTGAATACTTAAATCCTTAATAACCCTCATCACCTCACCCACCAAGGGGTAGTCAACAAAAACTGAAAATGTTTGGTCTATTGTTTTGGTTACAATCCGGGCATTGTTGAGGGCGTTGCAGGCGGCAGTTTTATATGCGTTAATCAGACCCGAAACGCCAAGCTTTGTCCCGCCAAAGTATCGTACCACCACCACCAGTACGTTGGTCAGGTTAAAACTGAGGAGCTGTCCGTATATTGGCTTGCCAGCAGTCCCGGAGGGTTCACCATCGTCGTTAGCTCTCCACCTCTCACCTTTATAGCCAACTATGTATGCAAAGCTGTGATGGCGGGCATCATGGTACTCCTGCCTAAGGTCATCGAGAATAGCCTTTACCTGCACCTCAGAAGATACGGGAAAAGCCAGCGCAATAAACCGGCTACCCTTTTCCTTGTAAAGGCCTTCGGCTTTCAGCTCAATAGTTTGGTAAGTATCGTCAGCCTGCATCAGCTATTCATTAGAATAAAAATTGCAACAACCGACAGGGCGATTCCCGACCAGTTGAGACGGGTTGGGCGCTCCTTAAAGAATGTATATCCCAGAAGCACTCCGAGAACCACCACGCCTATATTGTTAATTCCAAACACAACCGAACCCTGGGCAGGCTTGCCTGTAGCCGGGTTGATGTGGTTGAGAGCAGCAATCATGAAGTACATCGAGCCAAAGTTGGCTAGTCCCAGTACTACTCCGACTAGCCACGTTTTAAGGTGCTGCAAATCTTTCAGCGCTGGCTTCGAAAAAGCCACCATTGCGAAACCGGCAATAAACGCAACTCCAAAAATTACAAAGTTGAAAAGCGGGTTCAGCTCGCCGGTAACAAAGGTGGCCTGGGCATACTTCACCGACGAGTCAATAGTTCCTATCCCAAAAAAAATGAGGACAGGAAGGTATATTTTCCGAAGTGAATCCCTGGGGTTATCGTTTCGGTAAACAGAAAGGATAACTGCTACCAACGCAACCACTATGCCGGCAAGCTTTGTGGAGGTAAGCTTATCGTGTGGATCAATCCAGATAGAGAACAGGATGGGGAGAACGACCGACATCTTGGAGGCAACCGAGGTAGCTGCAATTCCCGCACGCTGGGTGCTTAAGCCCACCAATCTAAAAACCACCACGAGAAGTACTCCCAGACAAACCATGAAGGCAATACTGCCAGGGCTAAATTGCCCAGAAAAGGCACCCTCACCCCTGAACAAAAAAAAACCTGCTAGGCAGGCAATGATGTAGTTGATGAGAATGATGCTGAGGGTGTTGATTTTCATCCTTTCAGCAATTTTGAAAACAACCAGTATTACAGCCGAGGAAAGGATGCAGAGAGGTAGGTATAACATCGCATCAGGTTTTGGCAAAATTACAAGAATTTTGAATACAACCAAAATGTTATAGCCAAAATTTATGAAACACCCATATTCTGCCCTCAACGAGCATGCATAATGCGCCCGGACAGCTTGACATATAAACGTTGCAGCTGTGCAGCGGTTTAATTCGGCAAACTCGCCAAAAAAACTCGGCTCCTGATTGCACGAAATCGTGCTTGTAGCTGCTGGTAAGTGGTTAAGCAATTTTTTAGCAGTAGACGGCAAAACGCTGTATGCAGGAGGCTTCGCTGTGCTGTTGTTTTGCTTATTCTGCAACGGAGATAGGGAGGATAAACTTCGCCCGGCCAAGGTTACGGCCAACCCCTTTCATGACGTCTGAAAACAGCGTTATCGTGGTCGAATCAAAGGCATAAAACTTCTCAAAGCTGATCT
>ERZ795031.170-NODE-170-length-84084-cov-45.474491_pt1 | contig 84084 bp, 78 predicted proteins | sample MGYA00375123_ERZ795031 | MGnify/ENA primary metagenome ERZ795031 (study PRJEB30166, sample SAMN05720159) | activated sludge metagenome | isolation source: anaerobic digester from wastewater treatment plant | place: USA | collected 2015-04-21 ...
AGGTGAGTGCCCCAGGAGGGAATTGAACCCCCAACCTAGGCGTTAGGAGTGCCTTGCTCTGTCCATTTGAGCTACTGGGGCGGGCGCACTAATTATAGTGCAGGAATCCCGGAATTGTCCATGCCCTTCAATTAAAAAGGAGCATGAGCATCCTTTATTGATTTGACCATTTTCAATCCGGTGTCAGTCCTACCCAGGGCAGGAGCCGTCTTCGCGGCGCACCAAAAGTATTGATCGGACCTCTGTTGGGTTCCGGGTCTGTCCATGGCGGGGAAAATCACCTGGACATTGGGTGGAAAATCCACACTCAATTGTGAAGGATGCTCATGCAATTACACTATAGCATTATTTCAGGTGAATTACAAACGAATTAAATTTCTAATTTTGGGAAATAAAGATCGCCAGGCATGGGGGGGACATGCATGGCGATCATCAGGGAGGGAACTCCACCCGTCTGACAGATGAACCGTCACCGGATGAGACACCTGAGTCAACCAGTAAAGTAGGTGTCATGTGGATAATATACATCAAAATTATCAAATTAACATTAAATTGACTTTAGAATTCAATCTCAATCCGGCGGATCATTTTTCCTGCCCTCGTTGAAGAGACGGAGCCACTCATCAATATCTGGATTGCTCTCATCCTTGCCCGCATGGGTGGGTGGCTCCGTTCGGATTCCCTCGATCAGTTTCCCCGCAAATACGTCCGAGGAGATAACAGCAGCATGCATCGCCCGGGCATCATTCTGCACCCTGCGGTCGGAGGAAATTACGGTGATGTTTTTTGCCCGCTTTCCCAGGGTGTGCAGGTGGGATGCAATCGCGTCATCGGCGGTTTGACCAAGCCGGACAAAAACGGCTGTAACCGGGTGATACCGGCGCGTTCCCGCCTGGTTTGCCGGAGCTCCATCAAAAAATACAGTCGCCGTGTCGTGGTGAAGACGGCAGTAAACTTGCAACATCCGGATTAACTCCATTTCATCATCCAGGTTGCTGAGCCGCATGCCGGGTATTTTTGGGATCAGATTATGTCCATCAAGTATCAGGTGCATGGTGATTTTAAAATTTTACCCATTTTCCTCATTCCGTGCTATGATTCAAGGAGGTAACCCATGAAGCAGTTTCCAAGATCCGTCCTCTTTCTGTTATTGAATATCCTGGTGACCATTGCCACGGTGGCAATTCTCTGGCTGGCATGGATTAAACCGCAGCAGGAAGCCTTGTTGAAGGAACTCGGGCTGCCGGTTGGCGTGAATCCTGGACTCAACCCATCTTCAGCGGAATCCATTCCCACCCCAACCCTTCCCCCGTTGGACCAGGTGGTGCTGGAGGTGAAAAGCGTGACAGGCATGGGAGAATTATCCTTGGAGACCCTGGTTCTGGAAAGGGTGGGGGAAGGGGATGTCTGGCTGGCAGGCTGGCAGGTGACTGATGAGGATGGCAATCTATATCAATTTCCCGAACTGCTGTTGCAGGGGGGAACCATCCGCCTGCACAGCGGGGCTGGACGGAATACACTGCCTGATTTATATTGGGGGCTGACCGCACCGGTCTGGGAATCCGGTGAGACGGTGACGGTTATTGATTCAGCTGGGAATGTGCGTACAAGAGCGCAGTTACCCTGAACGTTCTGGAAACATACGGGAGATCATGACACAGGCATTTTACCGAAAGTGGCGTCCCCATCTTTGGGAGGAAGTGGTTGGACAGGAACATGTGGTTCACACCCTGCAGAATGCCATCCGCAGTGGGCGGGTGGGGCATGCTTACTTATTTGCAGGTCCTCGCGGGACGGGGAAGACAACCACTGCCCGGCTGCTTGCCAAGGCTGTCAATTGCCAGGCGGAGGATTTGCAGAGCAGACCCTGTGATCATTGTGCGTTTTGCATTGCTGTCAATGAGGGCAGGTTTTTAGACCTCATTGAAATTGATGCCGCTTCCAATACCAGCGTGGATGATGTGCGGGATTTGCGAGAAAAGATTAATTTCCGACCCACGCAAGGAACCTACAAGGTTTATATTATTGACGAAGTCCACATGCTGTCCACGGCGGCATTTAATGCCCTGTTAAAAACCCTGGAAGAACCGCCGGAACACGCCATCTTCATTCTTGCCACCACCGAGGTTCACAAAATTCCAGCCACGGTGCTTTCCCGCTGCCAGCGGCACGAATTCCGGCGGATTCCGGTCATGGAGATTGTCCGGTATCTGCAAAAAATCGTGAAGGAGGAAAACCTTCTGGCGGATGATGATGCCCTGGTAATGATTGCCCGCCAGGCAACTGGGAGCATGCGGGATGCAGTTTCATTGTTGGACCAGCTGGCATCCACCGGGGATAGAATCACCATTGAGGTAGCCCAGTCTGTACTTGGGACTGCTCCCAGCGAATCGGCTGTGGAGTTGGTGAATGCCATCATGGATCGGAACATGGCGCTTGGACTGGACTGCATCCACAAAGCCCTGGATATGGGCACTGACCCGCGTCAATTTGCCCGCCAGGTGGTGGATCACCTGCGCAATATCCTGTTAATTGCTTCCGGGAATGCCCGCCAGGTGGATGCCACGCGGGACATGCTGGCGCGCCTCTCCGATCAGGCGGAACGGTTTGACCGGGGGCACCTGTTGGAAGCGCTGCGTCTTTTTAACAATGCGGCAACCGAAAAACACAGCGGCTGGCAGCCGGCACTGCTGCTGGAACTGGCGTTGGGAGAAGCGATTCAATACCATTCAGTTCCTGCCGGGGAAGTGGCGGACCAAACCCCGGTCCCGGTGGAGGTTGCTGTTGCGCAGCCCCACACGGTAAAATCACACCACAGAACCGCCAGGCAGGAGCCAGACCCGGAAACGGAACCCGCACTGGTGGAGCAGGCACAATCGCCAACAGAGGAATCAGCACCGGCTGTTTCAATACCGGCAGACCCTGCCCCGGCTGTTGCTGGAGGGGCTGTCACGCTCCAAGTGATCCTGCAGCGCTGGGATGATATCAAGGCAATTGTGAAGAAAACCCGCCCGGCTACCCAGGCATTGTTGAACTCGGTGAAGACGGTAACCTATAAGGACCAGGTGCTGGTGCTGAGCTTTGCCAGCGAGGTGGTCCGTTCAAAAATGGATACTGCGGACAACCTGGATATTACCCGCCAGGCGATCCGGCAGATTTTACAGGTTGACATGCCCATCCAATGTGTTGTTGCCACCACCCGGGGCGGGGGATTGCACGCAGACCTGGATGACCCGGACGGGATGGTTGGCACTGCCCTGGATTTGGGCGGTCAGATTGTACATCGTGATTAAAGGAGAGAGGAATGGCAAAAGGATATAATCGACCCGCAGGACGGGGTGCAGCCGGGGGCGGCGGCATGATGGCTCAAATTCAACGCCTGCAGGAGCAAATGGCGGAAGCCCAGGCAAAGCTTGCGGAAGAGACGGTTACCGCCAGTGTGGGCGGCGGAGTCATCAAGGTGACCATGACCGGCGACCAGGTCTGTAAATCGGTTGAGATTGATCCGGAAGTGTTAAAGGATGCCGATGCGGAAATGCTGCAGGATCTGGTTCTCTCGGCAGTCAACCTGGCGTTGGAACAGTCCCGCCGCTTATCAGAAGAGCGCCTGGGTCCGCTGACAAGCGGTTTGCCGGGCTTGTTTTAACAGAAACGGTTCCCATGGCTCTGTTGCCGGAACCGGTCCAGAATCTGATCACGGCTTTTGAGCGGCTGCCGGGGATTGGTCCCAAGTCTGCCTCACGGTTGACTTTTTACCTGCTGCGTGCACCCGATGAAGCTTCTCAACTGCTGGCAGAGGCATTGCTGCACTTAAAATCCGCCACCGGGCAGTGCCAAGTCTGCTTCAATATTACCCTGGCAAATCAGCCGGTATGTGAAATCTGCGCCAATGACCGCCGCGATGAGGGGGTAATCTGCGTGGTGGAGGAACCGTTGGATGTCCTGGCGCTGGAACGCACATCGGGTTTTTATGGGAAGTACCATGTTTTGCACGGTGTTCTTTCCCCCATCGAAGGGGTGGGACCCGAAGATCTGAAAATTGCTCCACTGGTTGAGCGTGTCAAATCCGGCAGGGTGACCGAAGTGATTATCGCGACCAACCCGAGTATGGAGGGGGATGCCACGGCGTTGTATTTGCGGCAGCAATTAACCCCGCTGGGTGTGCGAATCACGCGCCTGGCACGGGGATTACCCGTTGGCGGTGACCTGGAATATGCCGATCAGAACACCCTGCTCAGGGCGCTTTCCGGCAGGCAGGAAATGACCTGATTAAACTGCCTGCGAAGTGGCGGGAATTTCCCGCAGTGCGCCTCCCACTCGAACCAGGTAATGGGGCAGCCAGGCAATGCTGAACACTTGCAGGTAAATATCCTTTTTATATGGAGTGACAGGAATTTCAGATTCCTGATCGGCAATTTCCTGCCAGCGCTTTTGGGCTTCTTCCACAGCAAGGGCGTTTTCTTCCTCTATCTTTTTAAGCTGGGCTTCCAGTTCTTCCAGTTCCGCCAGTTCCTGTTCCAGGTCCTGTTTTGCCTGGGCGGTCAGGCGGCGCTTGGTCAGGTTGGTGGAAAGGCTGCGCTTTCGTCCGCCAAACACGCTGAGCAGAAATTCGCCACCTGCACCAGCCTCCTCAAGACGGCGCTGGTTTAACTCTTTTTCCTGGCTCTCCACTTCCATCGATTGTCTCTTAATCTTGGATTGCAAAGCTGCCAGCTTTTGTTTGTGGGTGGTTTCAATCTTATCCAGGTCGGCTTGCATGGCTTTCCCAACTGCATCATGGCACAGTTTACGGAATTCCTCGGGGCTGGTTTCGGGGGATGCATAGACGCCCAGTGCTTCGTTTGCCCGCAGGCGGATTGTCCCGGTGCGGTAAACCCAATCGGTGAAATCACTTTCGTAGGTTTTTACCCGTTTTGCATCCGAAAGCCAGTTGGGAAGGGTCTCAAACCGGCTGCCGGGGAGGGGTTGCGAGGCAAAGGCAGTTGGCGGGATGGGTTTGCAGGTAAAATCCTCCCAGCGAACCAAACCTGTACCGGGGTCGGTTAACAAAACAGCCAGCTGGCGGATGTGTTCCAGGTTGTACTTGCGTGCCAGGTAGCGGATTTCCGCCTGGGCAAGCAGGGTGGGTCGGTAGAGAATTCCTTCCGGCTCAACGGCTCCGGTAAGCTGAACCTGGGCGGCTTCGACAGCCTGCCCAACGGTCAAATCGGTGGGCAGAATGATTTCACTGACTCCGGCGGGTACGGATGGTTTGCCGCTTAAACCGGGTGCCGCATCCACCCTGGGAGTGAGGGTCTGGGGCGCAGATGACGTGCCTGGTTCGGCAGCAGGAGCGGCAGCCTGGGATAAGGTTGGCGTATCAGCAACCCCTGCCAGCTGGTTCAATTGGGGAATTTCGGTTCGCATCAATGGACCGGCAAGATAATTCATTGTGTAGCGCGTTTGGAATATCACCGGCTGGGGCTTGTGCACATTGTGAAATACAAATGTTCGTTTGCCGAGTGATGAAATCAGGCGGTCATACTCAGCCGGGTCCACCGTTCCACTGGCAACCCGCAGACCATCCAGCAGGCGGTCCTTATCCTGTTGGGTTTGCAGGCGACCGATCATCCAGATACCGGCATTGGAGAGGGCTTTATAGTCCACATCCACCGGGTTCTGGGTGGACAGGACAATTCCCACGCCGAAGGCACGCGCCTGCTTCAACATGCGCAGCATTACCACCCGTGAGGGGGGATTGGCAACCGGCGGCAGGTATCCCATGATTTCGTCAAAATAAATCAACAGGCGCAACCCGCTGGTGCCGCGCTGGGCGCGCATCCAAGATTCGATGGAGGCAAACAGCAGGGTGGTAAAGAACATCCGCTCGTTTTCGCTCAGGTGCGCTGTATAAAAAATGGAGTGGCGCGGGCGATTGTCTTCCGTATAAAGAAGGCTGCCGATGTCCAGCGGCTGCCCTTCCAGCCATGACTGGAAGGAGGGGGAGGCAAGGAAGCTATTGAGCAGCATCGCCAGGTCAAACCGGTCCTTTGGAGGGAAGAAATTATCCAGCGGGAAGGCTCCCAGCCGGTCAAATGGCGGGTTTTGGACTTCCAGGATTAATTCCGTCAGGTCCAGCGAACGACCCTGGCTCCAGGCATTTTCCAACAGGTTGCAGAGCAGGATATGCTCCCGGGAACGGAGGGGGTCAATATCCTTCACGCCTACCAGGTTGAGCAGGGCAGTGACAATGGTGGCGATTTTTTCCCGCAGGGTTTCCCGGTTGGGATCCCACAACTGATCCGGCTTGGCAAATGAGGAAAGGATGTTGACTGATTTTCCGGAGGATGAACCGGGCGTGAAGATCGTGTATTGGGCACTTTTTGCCAGCTCGCGCACGTTTTCCGATCCCAATCCCCAGGAAGCCAGTCCATCCTTCCAGCGGGTGGCGGTTTCTGCCGCAACTTCCTCCAATGGCTTCCCCAGCCGCCGGGCAGATTCGGGGTCCAGCCAGGGTTCAAAATCGGTTGGAAGAAAATCCGGGAAGTGCAGCACCAGGTTGGTCAGATCACCCTTGGGGTCCAGGATAATTGCCGGGATATTATGGAGGGCTGCCTCCTCGAGAAGGATGACACCCAGACCGGTTTTACCGGAACCGGTCATACCGGTGATGATGGCGTGAGTGGTCAGGTTGGAAGGGTCCAGTTCAACATTTTGTTCCTGCAGCTTGCCGGAAGCAAGATCAAACAGCCGCCCAATGTAGAAGTTGGAAGATGCCATGAGGAATTCCTTTCAATCAGATAATCCGGGGGATTCAGGAAGGATTGTTCCTTAGATTATTTGTGCCAAGCCTGGATCCCACAATGCGTCTGCACTTTTCTAATTATAATACGTCAGCAACAATGCATCGCAATCTGCTTGTTAAATTATGGCGGGACTTCTATGGTAATATAATCGATGTATGAAAATTAACCATTTAGCTCGCTTGGTTTTCATTTTAATCTTGCTGGCGATTGTTCCGGGGCTGGTTGGGTTTGCCCAGGTGGAGAATCAGCCGGTGATTGACAGCCTGCTGGTCAACATTTGGCCGGAATATGATCAGCCGGAAGTGCTGGTGATTTACCGCATTGTGCTGGATACCAATACCGTCATTCCTGCCCAGGTTGCCCTGCGCATCCCGCGAAGCGCTGGAAGACCATACAATGTGGCGTATTACCTGGAAGATGAGATGCCGTACCTGTTGGACTACCAGTACCGCCCGGAGGGTGACTGGGCATGGATCACATTGACCACCCCCTCCAACCTTCTCCAGGTGGAATACTATGATCCTGTAATTAACCAGGATCAGCCAAAGCGGGAAATCACTTACATCTGGCCCGGGGATATGGAAGTGCGCAGCCTGTCCTTCTCCGTCCAGGCGCCCATCCATTCCAGCCGGGTTGCCATCCAACCTCCCCTTGGCAACAGCCTGTTGGGTGAAGATGGATTGACTTACTATGAAAGACAGGTCGGCTCCATCAAGGCAGGTTCTGAATACCGGATGACCATCCAGTATGAAAAACCGGATCAGGAACTCAGCTTTCAATCCCAGCCCGTGGAACCTGCAGCCCCATTAGAAAATATTCCTGGTCAGTTTGATATCCGTTCCTTTCTCCCCTGGGCGTTTGGGATTTTGGGTTTAATTGCCCTGGTACTTGGGGTTGGCTGGTGGGTATGGTGGCGAAATGCCCGGGCAGAACAAAAGGAAATTTACCGGCGTCATAAGCCATCCCGCAAATCGGAAAATAAAGAGATTGTCTATTGCCATGAATGCGGGAAGCGCGCTGAAGTGGGTGATCACTTCTGCCGGGTTTGCGGAGCGCTTTTACGCAGGGTTGACAAGTAACTGGGGCTTGTCTTTCCCATTTGTGAGGACTATAATCCCACACAAGGTCTTAATCCCGGGAGGATGGTTTGGAGCAATATCGTTCAGTGGAATTGGAAGAGAAACCCGTTGAAGAACCCAAGAGTCGGGGATTTAAATCCCTGTTTCTTGAAATCATTCAAACCCTGCTGCTGGCAGTGGTGCTGTATTTCGTGATTGATGCATTTATTGGGCGGGTTCGGGTGGAAAATATATCCATGCTGCCCACGCTGAAACCCGGTGAATTTCTTTTGGTGAACAAGCTGGCGTATAAATTGGGAGATTTTGATCATGGTGATATTGTCATCTTCCATTACCCGCTGAATCCGAATGAGGATTACATCAAGCGGGTGATGGGCATTCCCGGTGATGAAATTACCGTGGAGGACGGGGTGGTGTCAGTCAATGGATATCCGCTTACCGAGGACTACATATCTGCTCCCCCCAACTATCAGGGTACCTGGACTGTACCGGAAGGCTCCATCTTTGTGCTGGGAGATAACCGCAATCAATCTTCGGATTCCCATACATGGGGGATGGTGCCGGTGGAGAACGTGGTTGGACGGGCTTTGGTGATTTACTGGCCGCTTTCTGAAGCAAAAATTCTCCGGCACCCCAATATTGTCAATGCAGCGAGTACACAATGAACTCCATCAGTGATATCCTTGTCCGCAAAAAAATGTTTGAGAACGAACTGCCACCCTTCCCGGAGGATGGAGCCCAGGGTCTTGAATCCCTGGCAAAAATGATTGATCACACGCTGCTAAAGCCTGAAGCCACCCCCGAAGCAATTGAAAGGCTTTGTGCCGAAGCACTGGAATATTCATTTGGTGCGGTGTGCATCAATCCCATTCACGTGTCCAGGGCAGCAAATTTTCTGAAGGGCAGCCCGGTTGCTGTTTGTACGGTGGTGGGATTTCCGCTGGGCGCGGTGCCAACGGCAACCAAGGTGTTTGAAGCAGAGCGTGCCATTGGGGAAGGCGCAATTGAGATTGACATGGTTTTATCCATTGGCTTGCTAAAGGCAGGCATGGCTGCTGAAGTGATGGAAGATATTTCTGCATTGGCGAGGGCAGTTCATGCCGGCGGTGGCTTGCTGAAAGTGATCCTGGAGACCTGTCTACTGACGCGGGGAGAGAAAATCCTGGCGAGCTTGCTTGCGGTGGAAGCAGGTGCGGATTTTGTCAAGACATCCACCGGTTTCAGCACGGGCGGTGCTACAGTGGAAGACGTGGAACTGATGCGCCGCGTGGTTGGCAGCCCCAGCCGGGTGGGCGTCAAGGCTTCCGGCGGGGTTCGGTCCCTTGCCGATGCCCGGACAATGCTGCAGGCTGGTGCCAACCGGCTTGGAACCAGTTCCGGCGTGAAGATTATCACCGAGGCATTGCATGAGTGACCGCTTTCCCATTTTCGGTTCACCCGCCTATATTCCATGCGGTAACTGTCCGGCAGGGCAGATGCATTCCCAGCATGTGACCTATTTCACATGGCTGGGCGATCAGTTGATCACGGTGCCGGATTTTCCCGCGTGGGTTTGTGATGTTTGTGGCAGGCGGGAATATGATCCCCGGGCGTTGAACCAACTCAGTCTTATTCTTGCGCCTAATGCAGGAAAATCCACCCGGAAGCATTCCCTTCCCAGACGCGCCAATCCAAAGCGCAAGGGAAGCCGTTCAACACCTGCCGGATAAAACCGGGTTTAGGTCCCAATCGGGTATAATCACGGTGAAATAACCGAACCCGGAGCAGATAGGAAACCTGTGGCACGCAAACGATCTGTGAATGACCTGACCGTGGATGAACTTCGCCAATTGCTGATTGACCGGCGCAGGGCGGAACGAAGCGCGCGCCTGGAGGCGTATCGCAAAACGGGGCGGATCATTGCCGTGGAACCAGAGCCACAAGCACCCTCCTTGAGTTCCTTGCGCAGCGAAACAACAACAGATGGTGAACCGGTTGCTGATGAAAGACCCAAACCGCGGCGTGGTTTCATGAATTCCCTGCTGGTCCTTGTGGAAGTTGCTGCGGTTATTGGGCTGGTGGTGATTTTACTAAATGGAATGAATGTATTGAGGGATCTGAACCAGCAGGTTTCATCTGCATTACAGCAGCCCACATTAACACCAACCCCCATGATTATGGCGGTGGTGCTTCCTTCCGGACATTTACCGCCGACCGGTTCCGACGTTGTCCAACCCAACGAGGCGGAGATTCCGGAACATCTTCGCCCAATCGCAGCCAGCCTTGCTGCTCTTCCCACACCAACCAGCAGCCCAGAACATGCCCAACGCATCCAAATTCCGGTCATCGATGTGGACGCGCCGATTGTCCAGGGCGACCTTGATGAGCAATTGAAGAAGGGTGTGGGACAGCATATTGGCTCTGCCAACCCGGGTCAGAATGGGAATATGGTGCTTTCAGCACATAACGATGTGTATGGTCAAATTTTCCGGCATTTGGATAAGCTGGTTCCGGGGGACGAGGTGGTTGTTTACACCAACCAAAAATCCTATGTATATATTGTGGAACAAACCCAGATTGTAGGTCCGCTGGATGTGGAAGTGATGGCATCAACAGCAGACCCAATTGTGACCCTGATTTCCTGTTATCCCTTTATGGTGGATACTCAGCGCATAGTTGTGACTGCCAAATTGAAGAATTAGCGGTAAAATAGAGATCATTTTAGGAGATAAATCGGATATGGCAAAAAAATACAAACGACAGGTTTCCAATGGCACCACTGAGACTGCACAGGCAGTTCGCCCTGCAGCTTCATCCTCCCGCACCAGTACAGGCGAGTTCAACCCGAATTATGATTATGTGATCCGCGATTTAAAGCGGATTGGCATATTGGCTGGTTCTTTCTTCGTTATCCTGATCGTCCTGTCGTTCTTCCTGCGATAGTACATTTGTGGTTGGGAAAGTACAGTATCAAGCCGGTTCACTGCGAACCGGCTCTGCTTTTTATATCGGGAAACTTATTGTAACTGGTTGAAAAATCTGTTATATTGATTTTTAAGGTCAGGTGATGATACGGAATGAATTGAGGGGTGGATCACCGGACGTACATTGCAGACTGGAATGCGCCTGCTGACCTTTGTCCGGGATTGAGATCCGCCCCGGGGAGGTTGGCATGGTGAAATTAGAATTGACCCCCGAACAATGCAGCCTGCTTCTGGACATGTTGGAATGTTGTCTCACCGATTTGCGCGTGGAAATCCGGGAAACGGATCGCTTTGAATACAAAAACATGCTGAAGGACCGCAAAGAGGAGATCGCCCTGCTACAGGAGTATATCCGGCAGGCATTGCAGCAGTGAAGCAGTTAGTTCGATGTATTGACATCAAAAACTGGATGGGCATTCCAACCGGTGTGGTATACTTGTTCCTGTCCGGAGATTCCAGGAGCAGGTCCATGCATATCAACCAACTTTAAAATCAACACATCAGGCTTTCACGACAAACGAAGGCGGATTTTTTGTTTCCGGCTGGAGGTGTGGATGCCTCCGGTTTTTGTTTTTAAAGAACAGGTGGATGGATGCTTACAGTTACACAAATCTCGAAAAAATTTGGAATTGAACCGGTCCTGCAGGAGGTGACTTTCAACCTCAACCCGGGGGAAAGGCTGGCACTGGTTGGACCCAACGGCTGCGGCAAAACCACGCTCCTGCGAATCCTTGTGGGTGAAGAAATTCCCGATTCAGGCGGATTTCACCTGAGCCCTGCCAGTGCGCGAGTTGGGTACCTGGCTCAAGGAGATATATTTAAACCCGATGAAACCATTGGCAGATACCTGGATTCCATGGTTGGAAATATCGGCTTGCTGTCTGCTGAACTGGAACAACTGGCAACCGCCCTTGCGAATGATCCGGATACCATCGATTTGCAGGATCAATATGACCATTTGCTGACGCGGATGGAATCCGCCGTGGAAAATGCCGGGCGGGTTCAAACCATCCTGGCGGGGTTGGGTTTGGCAAATCTCGACCAGGATATGCCTGTGACACATCTCAGCGGCGGGCAGAAGACCCGTCTGGCACTGGCGGGTGTGCTGCTTTCCCACCCGGATGTACTCCTGTTGGATGAGCCAACAAATCATCTTGACCTGGAGATGCTGACCTGGTTGGAGGATTGGCTTTTGGGTTTTCCAAAGGCTGTGCTTGTGGTTTCACACGATCGCGCTTTCCTGGATCGTATTGCAACCGGTATCCTGGAAATTGATCCCAAGACACACCGCTTGCGGGCATTTGACGGGAACTATACCGCTTACCTGGAGCAAAAACTGGCGGAACGCGAGCGCCAGATGCAGGCATACCAGGATCAACAGGAAGAAATCAAACGATTGGATGCTGCTGCCAGGCGGGTGCGTTCCAATGCAAATTTTCGCAAGGGCGGCAAGGCGGATACCGGTGACAAGTTTGCCAAAGCATTTTTTGCCAATCGCAGCCTGGAGACCATGCGGCGCGCCAAGGCGCTGGAAAACCGGCTGGAATACCTGCGTACCGAAGGAAGGGTGGAACGCCCCGGGCGGAGCTGGCAGATGAAGGTGGATTTTGGTGAAACCCCGGACTCCGGTCGAACGGTATTGACATTGAGTGACCTGTCTGTCGGGTATGGCGACAGGGTGTTGATTAAGGGGATTACCGAACAGGTGCGGTTTGGCGACCGGGTTGCACTTGTTGGACCCAATGGATGCGGCAAGACCACGCTTCTGCGAACCATCGCTGGATTGGTGGAACCATTGGCTGGAAGTTTGCGGCTGGGGACGCGGGTCCGCCTGGGGTATATGCGCCAGGAACAGGAAGATCTAAACCCCGCCCATCATCCGCTGGAAACCATCCAGCGGGAGACTGGATTTGCTGAGACAGAAGCGCGCCAGTTTTTATCCTACTACCTGTTCACCCAGGACGATGTTTTCATCCCGGTGGGGAACCTCTCCTTTGGCGAGAGGGCAAGATTGATGCTGGCTGTCCTGGTGGTGCGGGGATGTAATTTTCTCATGCTGGATGAGCCAATCAATCACCTGGATATTCCCAGCCGGGCGCGGTTTGAACAGGCACTGTCGGGCTTTGACGGGACCATTCTTGCCGTGGTGCACGACCGATATTTTATCGAAGGGTTTGCCAGGACGCTCTGGCTGGTGGAAAATGGCAGCCTGCGCCGGGTGGAGAAGGAAATTGACTTCTGATTATTTCCGGAACCGCAGGAGCAGAACAATCCCGGCAATAATCAGCAGGAAGGCAAGAATGGTGGACTGGTTGATCCATTGCAGCCAGGGAAAATCAAAGGTACGCAGCAGGTAATATGCTCCCAGCAGGATGAGCGCACCGCCGACATACAGGGCAGTGTGAGGGTGGGGATTGGAAGCTGCCTGGCGGAATTCCTCTCCCATATCCCGCGCCCGCTCCCCAAAATTCATCTGTGCAGGAGTGGATTCCTCCGGAATGACGAGCCAGAGCACCAGGTACAGCAGGACGCCGATTCCCTCGCCAATTGCCAACAGAACAAAAAAGAGGCGGACAAATACAGGATCAATGCGCAAAGCGTGGGCAATTCCACCACACACTCCGCCAATCATGCGGTCAGTTTTACTGCGGACGATCTGATTCATGGGGGTACCTCTCAATTTGATGTTTCATGTTCAGTATACGATGATTTTGGCAGGTGGTTTCAAGATATTTACAGGGAATTTACAAGATCTTAATGGTTACTGAATGATTTCATGAAATAATAGGACAAATGATTATTGAGAAATGGAGATTCAATGAAAGCATTTGCGAAAATTACTGCTATTATCCTGGTTGTTGTCGGTATTCTTGTCATCGTGGGCGGTTTTGTTGCCGCGGTATCGTTGATGGTCAGCCATGGAATAGCCTTGCGCGGTGATTTGGACCTGCCCATGGGGCGCATTCAGCGTGCTGTCCCAATGATGTCCGGCGTTGGAACCGGGCTGGTGAGTTTTCTGGCTGGACTGGTTCTTACGGCGATGGGTCAGATCCTGTACCTCCTGGTTAAGATTGCGGAACGGCAGGATCATCATCACCCGGTAACACAGCCAGCGTCAGCGGATGTGGCGATCAAACCACCGGTGGACAATGCACCGAATCAAATGGATTAGACTTCTTCGATCCTCCTCTTTGCATGGGCGCCGGATTTCCCCTCCGGCGCCTTGTCTTTTTGCAAGTCCCAAAGACTGAATTGCAATGATGGGGATGGGGTTATCGTTGGAACAGTGGAAAGAGCAGCAGGTAGAGGATGCTGGCGACGGTGCAAGTGAGCAGCATGACGGGCAAACCGCGGCGGTTCCAGAGCCGGGGTGTGATGGGGGAACGGGTGCGCTCGGACAGGCTTGCCACCACAATATTAGCGGAAGACCCGATGATGGTACCGTTTCCGCCAAAACCCGCCCCAAATGCAAGCGCCCACCAGAGCGGCTGGATATTAAAACCATACGCCTCCAAGCTTTGCAGGACCGGAATCAATGCAATGGTGATGGGAACATTATCCACAAACGCTGACAAACCGGCAGAAAACCAGAGCAGGATTAACCCAAACAAGACCGGGGGGATGGATTTTAGTAATTCCAGTTGTGAAACAATGTATCCCAGGACCCCCGAAGCCTCCAGACCGCCAACAATCACGAACAGGGATGCGAAGAACACCAGGACACTCCATTCAATCCGTTTGAGAATATCCTGCATGTCGGGACGGATCCAGAGCAATGCTCCTGCTGCTGCGCTGAGTGCAATAAATGCCGGGCTGATCTTCAGTGCATCCTCAAAGAAGAAAAACACAATTGCAACTCCCAGGATGATCAATACCTTTCGGGTGGTAACAGGATCATCAAGTGTCTCGCGGGGATTCAGCTGCAGGACAACCCCGGCATTTGGCGGTTGAACCGCAAGTTCATGCCGAAACAGGTACCGCAGAAGCCAAAGAGCTGCCAGCCATGTAAATAACACAACGGGCAGGGAGTGGGTTAAAAAATCAACAAAAGTGAACCCGGCAGCAGATGCAATCAAGATGTTTGGTGGATCCCCAACCAGGGTGGCTGTCCCCCCTGTATTGGAAAGCAAGGCTTCAGCGATCAGGTAGGGAGTTGGCTGGATGCCCAGGATTTCGCAAATCAAGATGGTGACTGGAGCAATCAAAACCACAGTGGTGACATTATCGAGGAACATGGAAACCAGGGTTGTTACAGTTCCAAGCAGGACAAGAAGCAAAATGGGTTTGCCTCGGGAAAGCCTCCCTGCCCAGACAGCCAGGAATTGGAAGAAACCGGTTGGTTCCAACAACGCCACCAGGATCATCATTCCCAGCAACAAGCCCAGGGTGTTGAAATCAACCACAGACACAACCTGTTGTTCATCGTAAAAATGCAGCAGCTTTCCCAGGACAACCATTAATGCAGCGCCAAACAGCCCAATGATTGTCCGGTTTACTTTTTCACTCAGAATCAACCAGAGGCTGACAAGGAAGATCAGTGCACTGAGAAGCTGGGCAATCATTGGCTGTCAGTATCCACAGATTGCCAGTTGTACAGGATTGCCGCACCGATATCCACCCGCGAGGCGATTCCAACCAGCACACCCCCATTCGAAATGACCGGCAGGTCATACAGATGATGCTTGATCATCAATGCAAAAGCCCGGACCAGACCGCAACTTTCTTCCACAAAAATCCCGGGTTGGATTAAGTGCGTAATTGGGCGGTCCAATTCCTCTGCGGATGGTCGGGAGGTTTCCACTGCACCAAAATCATGGACAAAGTCCAGGTCGGGTAGCAGGTCAAAAAAGTCGGGTAACTCCAATGATAGCAGGTCACTCAACCGGACAATGCCGACCGGTTTTCCATTGGGGTCAATAACCGGTAAAAGCCCAATATGATGTTTTACAACCAAAGCCGCGGCTTCCCGGATGGTCGCTGTCACCGGGATTGAAATAACATTCTGCTTCATACATGTTTTGATCATGACACTCTCTCCCATTGGGAACAGGAAATCCATGTCACAAATCCGTGGGTGGCAATGGAATGGGATGGGGGATTGTGAAAAGTGTATTAATTATAGATGAAAAGTTTTGGAATTGCGTAATACAACAAAACCGCCCAATTTAAGGGCGGTTTTGTTGTAGTCGTATCAGTCATCCAGATCCGGAGGATCCGGTGTTTCTTCGGATTCCGTATTTTCCAACCGAACCCAGAGCAGGAGGATGTGTCCATCATCGGTTTCCAGCGACCGGACAGCCATGATGGGGGCGCTCTCTTCCAAGCCCAGGGGATTGCGATAGGATAGATACATGACGTCACCCTTGCGCCAGGTGCGGTGGCACCGCTCCACCAGGGCAGGTCCGTTGAATGTGCGAAGGTGAGTGACTGCAATATCGTAAAGGATGGGGCTTTCGTTCAGTCCAAGCGCCCAGCCGTCTTCCACTTTATCAAATTCGGGTGGAGGTCCTTCAATAATGGTAATCTGGTTGTCATCCATGGCGCATATCATACCATGATTTCGGACCGGACGATGCATACGACTTGCCAGTTTCGCAAATATCTTGGGGTAAAATGAATGCATGGATTCGGATCAATTGCTCGGTATCCTTGCCGGATTACCTGTTCCTGCTGTCCGTTATCATGAGGTCACGGGTTCGACAAATGACGATGCAATGGCATGGGTTGGGGATGGCGCTCCGGACGGGGCACTGGTTGCCGCCAATAAACAGACACGGGGCAGAGGCAGGATGGACCGTCAATGGTTGACGCCTGCAGGAACGGCACTGGCGTTCAGTTTGGTGCTGCGCCCCACACAACAGGAGAAAATTCATCTCCCCCTGTTTTCTCCCCTGGCTGCACTGGCAGTTACGGATGCCCTGGATGCGTTGGGGATCCATGCGGAAATCAAGTGGCCGAACGATATCTTGATTCAACGCCGGAAGGTCTGCGGCATCCTGGCGGAGGCAATCTGGGTTGGCGAGGAGCTGCAGGCAGTTGTGGTGGGAATTGGGGTTAATATGACACCGGAATCCATTCCACCTGCCGACAGTGTCAGCTTTCCGGCAGACTGTGTTGAGTTGGCAACGGGTGCACCTGTGAACCGCTGGGCTCTCATGGCTGGCATTGTGGAAGCAATATTTGCCTGGCGCGGCTGGCTGGGGACCAGTTACTTTTTGGAAACCTGGCAAAGGCGGCTTGCGTTTCTGCAGGAAAGAGTCCAGATTCTTTCCCCGGGCGGTGGCAGGCTCGACGGGGTGTTGGTGGGAATTGACCGCGAGGGGAATATGCTTCTGGAAACTTCGCCGGGTTCCATCCGTTCCATCCCTGCAGGCGATGTCCATTTACGAGTAGAATAGGGTCATGTCAGCCGATGTTGTCACTGGCTGCCTGATGATTGGAGGAAACCATGCTTGAAGATCTTCGAAAAATTGCATCCGAACCGGTGGATGAGCCGCCAGTGCCGGAGAAGAAACCAGCCAGCGGTCCTTCCAACCGGAGAAGACGCCCGTTCCTGGGGATGACTGCAGGACAGAGGCTGGTGATTAGCATCCTGCTTCTTGTGATGGTCTTGGTGCTGGGAAGCCTTTGCCTCCTGGCAACCGGGAAGGTTGTATTGCCCTGATCAATTGCCATTGCCTGTGGCAGGGATGCGCGCCACTGAGGCAACGGTATCGGTCTTTGACAGGTCCATCAGGCGTACCCCGCGGGTGCCACGCCCAAGCATCCCAATCTCTTTAACTTTCAACCGCAGCACAATCCCTGCTGTGGATATCATGGTTACTTCATCAGATTCCTGCACCACGCGGGCAGCCACAATTTTGCCGGTTTTATTAATGTTTTTTTGATCAATGGTAACCACGCCACCTGTTGCGCGGCCTTTTTGGGGGTATTCCACCAAGTCAACACGTTTGCCGTAGCCGTTTTCTGTCACAATAAATAATGAACCATCCGGCTGAACAACCTCCAATGATGCCAGCACGTCCCCGGAACGCAGGTTAATTCCGGTAACGCCGCCTGCCTGGCGACCCATTGGGCGGATGTCTTCCTCAGAGATGCGCAATGCCTGTCCCTGGGCAGTGACCAACAACAGGTCATCCTTGCCGGAGGTGAGGCGCACCCAGCCAAGTTCATCATGATCGTCGAGGGAGATGGCAATCAAGCCGGATGGGCGGACGGAAGCAAATTCTGAAAGGGAGATCCGCTTCATTCGCCCATGCAGGGTCAGCATGGTGCAGTATTCAGCAGCTTCAAAATTCGGCACTGGAACTGCTGCAGTGATCCGCTCACCGGCGTTGAGGGACAATATATTCACGATCGGAATCCCGGTGCTGGTTCGACCGGCATCCGGCAGCTGGTAAGCTTTTTCGGAATAGACTTTCCCCTGGTCGGAGAAAAATAGAATGGTATCCAGGGTGCGGGCAGGGATAAGCATCAGGATCTCATCCTCTTCCTTGACGGTTTGCCCGGTGACTCCGCGTCCTCCCCGGCTTTGCGTCCGGTACAGGTTGGCTGCCACCCGCTTGATGTAACCCCGCTGGGTAAAGGTGATGAGAATGGGCTCATCCGGTACCAGGTCCTCCTCCCGGATTTCTTCCAGGGGCTCGGCTGTCAGTCGGGTGCGGCGTTCATCGCCATACTTTTGCGCCAAATCCTCCAGGTCGCTTTTAATTACCTGCAGGATTTTACCCGGGTTGGCAAGCAATTCCTCCAAATAAGCAATCCGGGACATCAAATCACGATGCTCGTCTTCAATTTTCTGCCGTTCCAGAGCGGCGAGCCGACGCAATTGCATATCGAGAATTGCCTGCGCCTGCACCTCGGTCAGTTTGAAGCGGGTAATTAACCGTTCCCGCGCTGTATCTGCATCGGGGGATTGACGGATTGTTTGTATGACGTCATCGAGATGGGCAAGTGCAATTAACAATCCATCCAGGATGTGAGCACGGGCGCGGGCTTTATCCAGTTCAAACTGGGACCGGCGGGCGATGACCACCTGCCTGTGCTCAATGTAGATTTGGAGGGCACGCTTCAGCGAGAGCACGCGCGGTTCGTTTTCCACCAGAGCCAGCATGTGGAAGCTGAAAGTGGTCTGGAGAGGGGTGAACTTGTAAAGCTGGTTCAATACCTGGCGGGGCTGGGCACCGCGCTTGAGTTCGATGACAATGCTCATTCCACGCCGGTCGGATTCATCCCGCAGGTCTGAGATGGTATCCAGGCGTCCTTCCCGGGCAAGATCGGCAATCCGTTCGATCAACCCGGTTTTGTTGACCTGGAAGGGAATTTCGGTAATGACAATTGAATAACGACCGCCCTTGATTTCCTCTATGTGAGCCATTGCCCGGACAGTCAGGCGACCCCGACCGGTTGTGTATGCCTGGCGGATGGATTCCCGCCCAACGATGATTCCGCCGGTTGGGAAATCGGGACCCGGGATAAATTGCATCAGGTCATCAATACTGATGTCATCCATGTGATCATAGTTATCAATCAAGTGGTTTGCTGCGGCGGCAATTTCTCGCAAGTTATGCGGCGGGATATTGGTTGCCATGCCCACAGCAATTCCCGAGGACCCATTCAGCAGGAGGTTGGGCAGGCGGGCTGGAAGGACGGAAGGTTCCTGCAGGGAGCCATCAAAATTATCCAGAAAATCAACGGTGTTTTTATCGATATCCTGGAGCATTTCCCCGGCAAGCGCTGCCAGGCGGGCTTCGGTATAGCGCATGGCTGCAGGAGCGTCGCCATCAATGGAACCAAAATTTCCCTGTCCATCCACCAGCGGGTAGCGCATGGAAAAATCCTGGGACAGGCGAGCCATGGCGTCGTACACTGCCACATCGCCGTGGGGATGATATTTCCCCAGCACTTCACCAACAATGCGGGCGGATTTTTTGTAAGGGGAGTTATGATGAATCCCCAATTCCTGCATGGCGTACAGGATCCGCCGGTGGACGGGCTTCAAGCCATCCCGTGCATCCGGCAGGGCGCGCGCCACGATCACGCTCATGGCATAGTCGAGGTATGCAGTCCGCATTTGTTCGTCAATATCAACCGGTTGGACGGTTCCAATTTCCATAAGTAAACTTCCTCCTGTCAATCCAGCCGCCAAATTATAACAAGTCTTGGGCGAAATGACACCATTTGCCATGATGATCACATCCGAAAAAGCGGAGGAAATTCACAACCTGAACAGGCTGTTGTGGTTCAAATATCAGCTATAATTCGAAGGAAATGACCTGGAGACGAATTGTCCTGCTGGCATGCATGGCTTTGCTGTTGGGCGGCTGTACGCCGGTGAATTCCAATTCCTCTTCCCCGGGCTCCCAGTCTTCTGCTTATATCCAAAATAAAGGCTCCGATACGATGGTGAACCTGGCACTTGCCTGGGCGGAAGCCTACCAGGAATTGCACCCGGAGGTGCGAATATCAGTCACCGGCGGGGGATCCGGTACCGGCTTGACCGCACTCCTCAATGGCACGGTGGATATTGCGAATGCCTCACGGGCTATCAAAGCCGAGGAGCTGGAGGCTGCCCGCTCAGCCGGGATGGATCCGATGGAATTTACGGTTGCCCGCGATGCCATTGCTGTCATTGTGCATCCAGACAATCCCATTCAGCAGCTTACGCTGCAGCAAATTTCCGGAATCTACAAGGGTGAAATTACCAACTGGACGCAGGTGGGGGGAGATGACCGTCCAATTGTCAAACTATCCCGCGAAACCAATTCCGGCACGCATGTGTATTTCCTCGAAGAGGTTGTCCGCATGGGAAATGCGGATGATCCTTCCATCTTCTCGGCGGATACCTTGTTGATGCCCTCGTCGGAGGGGATTATTGCCGAGGTCAGGGATAATCCGAATGCAATCGGATATGATGGACTGGGGTATGTGACTGAAGATGTGAAAGTCCTGGCGATTTCCGGGGAGGCGGGCGGACCGTTTGTGATGCCTTCGGTTGAGACAGTCAACTCACTGGAATATCCAATTGCCCGCGATCTATATTTATATACCCGGACCGGAGAACTGGAAGGAGCCATCCAGGCTTATCTGGAATGGATCCTGTCGGCGGACGCCCAGAAGATTGTTGGTGATCTGGGGTTTGTGCCGGTACTTGCAGCGGAGCAACCCTGATGCGGTTAAAACTTCCTTCTGTCAACCGGGAGACTCCAATTAATTTGCTCATCAAGGCTGCGGGATACTCCAGCATCCTGATGGTGCTGCTGATCTTTCTTTTCCTGATGCGCGAAGGGCTGCCGGCGCTGGTGGATGTTCCGCTGAAGGACTTGTTCTCAACCCGCTGGTATCCCATTGAGGATTATTTTGGCATCCTGCCGCTGGTCGGTGGCTCCATCCTGGTGACACTGGGAGCCACACTGGTTGCAATTCCATTGGGAATTGGTACGGCAGTATATATTTCCGAAGTTGCCCCGGCATGGATCAAGGAAATTCTCAAGCCGATGGTGGAAATTCTTGCGGGTCTGCCCTCGGTTGTTCTTGGATTTTTGGGAATCCTGGTGGCTGTTCCGTTTTTACGCCGGTTTCTCAATCTTCCCACGGGGCTGACTGCACTGACCGGCTCAATCATGTTGGGATTAATCGCTGTTCCCACCATTGTGTCCATTGCAGAAGATGCATTAAACACTGTGCCGCAATCCTACCGCCAGGCTGCCCTGGCTGTTGGCGCCACCCCCTGGCAGACCATTTGGGGGGTAACGCTCCCCGCCGCGCGATCCGGTGTATTGACGGCAATCATGCTGGGAGTGGGCAGGGCGCTGGGAGAGACCATGGCGGTGATGATGGTGACCGGCAATGCACCGGTTCTGCCCACCAGCCTGCAATCCATCATCATGCCGATTCGCACCATGACGGCAACCGTTGCCAGTGAGATGGGGGAAGTGGCTCAAGGGTCAGCGCATTATCATGTGTTGTTCTTTATTGGAATCATTCTGTTTGTGCTTTCGCTTGGGATTAATATTGCCGCATCCTCGGTCAGCATGAAATCCAGGAAACGTTCGGAACGGCTGTTATCATGACGGGAGAAACGGGATGACAGGTGGCTGGCTTCGAAAAACGCTCTCTCCAAAACGGGTACAAACCATTGGCTTTAATGCGCTGAGGCTTGTGAGCCTGTTGACAGTGCTGCCAATTCTGGCGGTGGTGGTGTATATCGTTGTCCGCGGTCTCCCCGTCATCTCTTGGGAATTTTTGACCCAGGTTCCCCGAAACGGAATGCGGGAAGGCGGAATCATGCCTGCCATTGTGGGGACGTTTTTTCTCACGCTTGGCACGGCACTCTTCTCCGTTCCACTGGGCATTGCTGCGGGGATTTACATTGCGGAATATGCAACTGAAAACCGCTGGACGCGCTTGATCCGGTTGGCAATCATCAACCTTGCGGGAATACCATCGGTTGTGTATGGTTTGTTTGGGCTGGGATTGTTTGTTGTGTTTCTCAACCTGGGAACGAGCATGCTGGCGGCATCGTTGACCTTGTCCATTATGACACTGCCGGTCATCATCAGCACCACGGAGGAAGCGCTCCGTTCCGTGCCATCCTCTTTCCGGTTGGTTAGTGTTTCGCTGGGTGCCACGCGCTGGCAGACCACCTGGCGGATTGTCCTTCCGCAGGCGCTGCCTGGGATCTTAACCGGCGTGATCCTGGGGTTGGAACGGGCAGCCGGTGAGACGGCTCCCATTATGTTCACCGGGGCGGCTTTTTTCCTGCCCCAGTTGCCGCATTCTCCACTGGATGCAACCATGGCTTTACCTTACCACATTTTTGTAATTTCCACCCAGGTGCCGGGTATGCCCATCCAGATTCAGTACGGGACGGTGTTGGTATTGCTGGTATTTGTGCTTGGTATGAACCTGGTTGCCACCGTCATCCGCTCCAGGGCGCGGGCGCGCCGGCAATGGTAAGGAGGCAAGGTGGACAAGATTGTCATTGAAAACCTGTCTGTCCGGTATTCAGATGGCACCGAAAGCCTTAAGAATATCAATTTAAAAATTCCGGAACAATCCATTACAGCTCTGATTGGACCGGCGGGTGGTGGAAAATCCACCTTGCTGCGGGTACTGAATCGCTTGAATGACCTGGCGGATGTGGTGGAAATGAGCGGCAGAGTTCTTCTGAACGGGCGGAATATATATGATCCGGACGCCAACGTGATTGAACTGCGCCGAAAGATGGGAATTGTTTTTTCACGCCCGGTTCCCCTGCCGCTGACGATTTATCAGAATGTCAGTTACGGACTGGAAGTAGCCGGGATACGAAGTAAAAGCCGCCTGGATGATGCCGTGGAGAAAGCCCTGCGACTGGCAGCATTGTGGGATGAGGTCCATGACCGTCTGAACGATCCCGCCATCGCCATATCCGGCGGACAACAGCAGCGTCTGTGCCTGGCGCGTGCCCTCGCATTGGAACCGGAAGTCATCCTGCTGGATGAACCCACCTCGGCATTGGATCCGGTAAGCACTGCCCGGATTGAAAATTTGCTGCAGGATTTGAAGGAACAATACACAATCATCATTGTCCCGCACAGCATCCAACAGGCAGCCCGTGTTGCAGACTGGGTGGCGTTCTTTCTGCAGGGGGAGTTGGTGGAATACGCCGCCCGAGACCGGATGTTCCTATCTCCCAAGGACCGTCGGACACAGGAATACATTGAAGGGAGATATGGATAAACTGCTGGACGAATTTGGGGGGATTGTGATATACTTGCCCCGCTGCGCCGCAGGTGCAGCGAACATTCCACACGCTTCCCAACGGTGCCCTGCGTGCTGCCGATCACGGCAGTGGGGGTCCCGGATGACGGAAGCGGAAGAAAAACGCACAAGGAGAATAGAATGGCTGTAATTTCAATGAAAGCCCTGCTGGAAAGCGGGGTGCACTTTGGTCACCGTACCAACAAGTGGAATCCTCTCATGCGCCCGTATATTTTTACCGAGCGCAACGGCATTCACATCATTGACCTGCAACAAACGGTCAAAAACCTGACTGCTGCTTACAATGTCGTCCGCGATACGGTTGCTGATGGTGGAACCATCCTGTTTGTTGGCACCAAGCGCCAGGCACAGGAAACCATCCGGGACGAAGCCGTTCGCTGTGGTATGCCGTATGTAACCGAACGCTGGCTGGGTGGGATGATCACCAATTGGGTGACGATTTACCAACGGATCCAGGAACTGGAACGGCTGGAGAAGATGCGCGATACTGGCGAAATCAACCGGCTGACCAAAAAAGAAGGCTTGATGATTGGCCGCGAAATTGACCGCCTGGAGCTGCGCCTCAGTGGTGTGCGCCAGATGAAAAGTCTGCCCAACCTGCTCTTTGTAGTGGATGTGGATCGGGAAGCAACCGCCGTACACGAAGCCAACATCAAGGGCATTCCAGTGGTTGCACTTGTGGATACAAACTGCAATCCCTCGGGTGTGGATTATGTCATCCCCTCGAATGACGATGCCATCCGCGCAGTCAAGCTGCTGGTAGCCAAGATTGCCGATGCAGTCCTGGAAGGCAAAGCGACCCGCAAGGATGAGGAGATTGAAGAAGCTGAAACCGGCTTGGAAACATCTATCCGCCGCCCGGTTGTCACCCGCTCGGTTATGGATGAGGAATCGGAACTGGATGATGACAAGCTGCTGGGCGCATCCACACTTGCCAAGCTTCACCCGGAAACTGAAGAAGTGGAAACAGGAGAGTCCGCGGAAGGAACCCCTGTGGAAAAAACCGACGAAACGCAGGAATAATCTGCAGCCGAAAAGATGGATCGAAAAGGAAAGAACCATGCAAATTACAACTGAAATGATCAAACAACTTCGTGAAGCCACCAATGCCGGCATCCTGGATTGCCGCAAAGCGCTGGAAGCTGCCAATGGCGATTTCAAGGCTGCGGTTGATTTCCTGCGGGAAAAGGGACTGGCGACTGCTGCAAAGCGCGCCGATCGCCGTGCCTCGGAGGGCGTGGTGGAACTGTACTCTCATGGAAATGGACGTGTGGGTGTGATGCTGGAAGTCAATTGCGAGACAGACTTTGTGGGACGCTCGGAAGCCTTCCGTAATTTTGCTCATGAACTGGCGCTGCAAATTGCTGCATCCTCTCCCATTTATATCCGGGAAGAAGATGTTCCCCAGGAAGTTCTGGATCACGAAGCGCAGATTGCGACTGCAAAAGCCAGGGAAGAAGGCAAGCCCGAAGCTGTCCTGCCCCGTATTGTGGAAGGTGCACTCAAAAAATTTAAGACGGAAAGCGTGCTGTTGCTCCAACCCTATATCCGGGATGAAAGCATTACTGTCCAGCAGCTGTTGAATGATGCGGTTGTAAAAACAGGCGAGAACATTGTCATCCGGCGGTTTACCCGCTGGGCACTGGGTGAAGCCTCCGAAGATTAACCATCAAAAAGCCAACCGCAGGGTTGGCTTTTTTTTCGAAAAAAGGAGATGCCATGGACGAATTGAAATTCCACCGGATTTTGCTCAAGTTGAGCGGAGAATCGCTGGCTGGACCGCAAGGATTTGGGATTGACGCCCAACGGGCATTGGAGATTGCCCTGCGTGTCAAGGACGTGCGGGAGATGGGCGTGGACGTCGCAATTGTCATCGGGGCTGGCAATCTTTGGCGCGGCAAGGGCGGCACCAATATGGGCATGGACCGCGCAACTGCGGATTATATGGGGATGCTGGCGACCGTCATGAATGCCCTGGCGCTCATGGATGCGTTGGAAAGCCAGGGAGTGATGGTCCGGGTGCAATCTGCAATTGAGATGCGCTCGGTGGCGGAACCATATATCCGCCGCCGTGCAATCCGCCACATGGAAAAAGGGCGGGTGGTCATATTTGGGGGGGGAACAGGTAACCCATTTTTCTCCACGGATACAGCGGCTGCCTTGCGAGCGATGGAAATTGGCGCGGATGTGTTGATTAAGGCAACCCAGGTGGATGGGGTGTATGACAGCGATCCCAAGCGGAATCCGGATGCGGTCCGGTTTGATCACCTGACCTACATCGATGTACTCAACCGCCACCTGGCAGTGATGGACAGCACTGCGATTTCCCTGTGCATGGACAACAAGCTGCCCATCATGGTGATGAATATGGCGGACCCGGACAGCCTGCGGAAAGCATTGATGGGCGAGCCGGTGGGAACGCTGGTGACCACCGAGTAGCACCGGGTCACGCTGTTTCCGGAATTTCACAAACTACGAACATGGAAGATGCCTGGATTGCAGGGCACCTTCCATGTTTTCATCAGGTTGTTGGTTCTGCAACAAAGAGAGTTGAAGGATGAACCACTTTCCTGTACAATGATGGGGAGGAATACACATGAAAATCCGCTGGTTGATTCTGATTCTATTGTTCTCCTTATTGTTTCCCGTGTCAGGTGTGCAATCCCAGGGAGGGACGGGAACGAATTCTGTCGTTTTAATTAACATGGAAGGTCCGCTGACACCTGTCCTGGTGCAATATCTGGAAAGGGGAATCCAGAGGACGGAAACTTTGGGGGCGGAAGCGCTGATTGTCCAGTTAAATACACCGGGGGGGAGCACGGATTTAATGACCCAGATGGTCACCTTGATTCGCGGGAGCAGCGTGCCGGTGATTGTCTATGTTGCGCCCAATGGTGCCATGGCGGGTAGTGCGGGGACCATCATCACTCTGGCTGGGCATGCCGCCGTGATGGCGCCGGAAACCATTATTGGCGCTGCCAGCCCGGTGGGTTCCGAGGGGGAGGATATTGGTGAAACGATGGAAGCCAAGTTAAAGGAAGCCTTCCGTGCACAGGTGCGCAGTCTGGCGGCAGGCCGCGGGGCTGAGGCAGTTGCATTGGCGGAGGATACCATTGAAAATGCCAGGGCGGTGTCTGCTGTGGAAGCGCTGGATGCCGGACTGGTGGATTTTATTGCCCGGGACCTTGCAGAAGTTTTAAACTGGCTGGAAGGACGTACCCTGGTGGTTGCCGGAGAACCCATCACCCTGCATACAGCTGGAGCCAGGGTGGAAACGCTGGAACAAACCCTGATTGAAAAAGTCCTGCAGCTCCTGACCAATCCCAACCTGGTTTTTCTTTTACTCTCCATTGGCGTCCAGGCGATTCTAATTGAAATTTCCAGCCCAGGTGGTTGGGTGGCGGGATTTATTGGCATCATTTGTGTTGCTCTTGCGATCTATGGGCTTGGCATCCTGCCTGTCAATTGGTTTGGACTGATTTTCCTTATCCTTGCTTTTGTCCTGTTTATCATTGATATCAAGGCACCAACCCACGGTGCATTAACGGCTGCCGGGATAGGGTCATTTATTGCCGGTGCATTAATCCTGTTTAATTCCGTCCAGATTCCTGGCATCCCCCGCATCTCGGTTCCGCTGGTGGTCGGTACAGGGATTGTACTGGCTGTCTCCTTTTCCGTTATCGTTTCCTTTGCCATCCGGGCATTGCGGGCTCCTGCCCAAATGGGAAAACAAACCTTGGTGGGGAAACTGGCAATTGTGCGAACTGCATTGAATCCCCGCGGGCAGGTCCGCGTTGGTGGTGAGTTGTGGAGTGCGGAACTGGTGGACGAAGAATCTGGTCCAGTGAAAGAGGGGGAAGCGGTGATCGTGGTGGAAGCCGATGGTTTGCAATTAAGAGTCCGGAAACGATGATGCTTATCCGCCGGGTTGCATCCATTATTGTAATCATTTTGATGATGATGCAAGTGGGGGGATGTCAGCGGAATGGAACCATCAAGGTGGGTTTTGCTGGCGAGATTTCCGGCAAGGGAGCAGACCTTGGGATCGGTGCACGGAACGGCGTGATGATGGCTGCGGAAGAAATCAACCAGATGGGTGGCATCCATGGCAAAAAAATTGAAGTGATTGCCAGGGATGACCAGGGGGAGCCGGACGTAGCCCGAAAAGTGGACCAGGAATTGATTGACCAGGGAGTTGTTGCAATTATTGGGCATATCACCTCACAGCAGACACTTGCCGGGCTGGAGGTGACTCAACCCGCAGGTGTGGTGATGATCAGCCCAACAGCTTCCAGTTCACTGCTGACCGGCAAGGACGATCTGTTCTTCCGGGTGGCGGCGGATAATGGGGCGGAATTAGGGGTGTTGGGGCAGGAAATTTGGGACCGGGGAAATGAAACCATGGTCATTATGTATGATGCGGAAAATGTCTCGTTTGCAAAAACATATGCCGAAGGGGCGGGACAGGTTTTCCAACAACGTGGTGGAACCATCCTGGCTGTGATTCCTTTTAGTGATGATGATAAAACCTTGCCTGGTTTAATTCGGGAGATCAGGCTAATGGATCCGGATGCCGTCCTGGTGGTGGCATCTGCATTAACTACAGCCCTGGTTTCACAGCATATTCATCTTGAAGATTGGGAAGTTGATTTGTTCGCTTCGGATTGGGCGTATTCTGATCTTCTGCTCCAGGCTGGCGGAAAGGCAATTGAGGGAACGGAACTGGTCGTATCCTATGATGTTAACAGCCAGGCTCCCAACATGGCGGCTTTTCGGGAGCGTTACATCCAGGCGTTCGGATTTGAACCAAATTATGCATCAGCCCAGGGGTACGAAGCGATGATGGTTCTGGCGGGTGCGCTGGTTCAAACCGGCGGCGACGCTGAGGGACTGCCGGATGGATTGCGAGGGATTCAAAATGTGCAGGGATTGGTTTCCCCCATTTCCATTGATGCATTTGGGGATGTAATCCGCCCGATGTTTTTGTTTCGCGTGACAGATGGAATTTTATCCCTTGACCGGGAAATTCATGCCCCCACACCAACACCATAAACAGATCGGGGGTGCCTGCATTCGGCAACCCCGATCATTTTTCGCTTGATATTCCTGGATCAGGCTCTCCAGAAACCCCGGCGAACCGGGCGAACCTCTTCCACGGTCACAAATGCTTCCGGATCGGCTTCCAGGACGATGGTTTCCAGGTTGCTGGTTTCTTTACGGCGGACGTTCACCTGTAAGACATTGACAGTACCATCCCGACCGCGGGCGGACAATTCTGTCACAGCAAATCCGGCTGCCCGAATCTGCTCTGCAATTGCAGCCCCCCGGGTGGAACTGATGATGGTGAACTGGGTGTAGCCGATGGCTAACTTTTCCTCAATCCACATTCCTACCACATTTCCGGTGGCAAACCCGGCGGCATAAGCCAAAATATTCAGCGGATTTTCCAGGTTTTCCAGCACTGAGCTGATGGCAATCACAAAAATTAATGCCTGGAAGAAACCAAGAGCCCACGCCAGCCCCTTCTTTCCCCGTACGACAAAAAGCAGGCGGATTGTGTCCAGCGTCATGTCGCCGACACGCAGGAAGAAAATGCCAAGCACAACCAGCCAGGCTTGGGAACCGAGCAATCCTTCAAACATGGTTATCCTGCCTTGCCATTCGAAATGGCGGGGAGATACAATTCCTTCATGTACTCTTTGACCATGCGGCGTGTGCAGAAGAGGGGAGCCAGGGTACGGATGGAGGTTTTCATGCGGGCGATCCAGCCAGTGGGCAGATTGTCTGCCGACCTGTTTTCATAGTAGAGCGGAATAATCTCGTTTTCCAGTGTGTTGTACAGGCTTTCAGCATCCAGGCGATCCTGTTCTTCGGAGCCGGGTTGTTCCTTGTCTTCGCCAATTGCCCAGCCGTTGCTGCCATTGTAGCCTTCCCGCCACCACCCATCGAGAACTGAAAAATTCAGAACGCCATTGACAGCAGCTTTCATGCCGGATGTACCAGAGGCTTCATTGGGGCGGCGCGGATTGTTCAGCCAGATATCCACACCCTGAACAAGATAGCGTGCCATATTCATGTCGTAATCTTCCAGGAAGATCAGGCGACCTCCAGTGCGGGCATCCTTCACAGCCCGGTAAACCTGCTGGATGAGAAGCTTGCCTGGTTCATCCGCCGGGTGGGCTTTCCCAGCAAAAACAACCTGGACGGGTCGGGATGCGTTGTTGATGATTTTCAACAGGCGCTCATAATCCCGCAGGATTAAATTGCCGCGCTTGTAGGTGGCAAACCGGCGGGCAAAGCCGATGGTAAGCGAATAGGATTCCATCAACACACCGCTGGATAATACCTGCACCGGGTGTGCCCTTCCAGAAAGCCACAACATGCGGGCGCGCTCGTTGGCATAGATTACCAGTTTGCGCTTCAGATGGCGGCGAACAGCCCATAATTCGGCATCCGGGATGAGGTCAATTTTTGCCCACATCTCGGGATCATCCATGTGTTCGTACCAATCGGAACCCAGATAGCGATCGTACAGAAGGCGCATCCGGCGGGCAAGGAAACTGCCCACGTGAATCCCGTTGGTCACATGCGTGATGGGAACATCCTCTGCCCGGCGATCCGGCCACAGGAAATTCCACATTCTCCGGGAGACCTGTCCATGCAGTTCGGACACTGCATTACAGCCATCTGCCAGGTGAAGAGCAAGGACCGGCATGACAAAATTATCACCCCAGGGGGTTGCCTGGCGTCCAAGGTCCACAAATTGATCGCGGGTTAATCCCAGGTTTTCCCAGACCTGCGCAAGGTATTTGTCCACCAGCCAGAGGGGGAACTGGTCATTTCCGGCTGGAACAGGGGTGTGGGTTGTAAAGACATTGTTTTTCCGGACGATGGCGGCGGCTTCATCGAAGGATTTACCATCTCCCACATATTCCAGGGCGCGTTCCAGCGCCAGGAATGCAGAATGTCCTTCGTTCATGTGCCAGACGTTGGGTTGCAATCCAAGCAGGCGCAGAGCCCGTACACCACCCATGCCCAGTAAAATTTCCTGTGAAATACGGACATCCAGGTCATTCGAATATAACCTGGCGGTCAGCTGGCGGTCATTCGCCGAGTTTGGATCAATGTTGGTATCCATCAGGAACAGCGAGACCCGCCCCACCTGGATTTCCCAGAGCCGGGCAAACACTTGCCGTCCGGGCAGGTCAATGGCAATTGTGAGCGGTTTCCCGGTAGAGTCCACCAGGGGGATCACCGGCATTTCGTTGAAGTTTAGATACAGGGAACTGGTTTCCTGCCAACCATCCTCGGTAATCCGCTGGGTGAAATATCCCTGGTTATAAATGAAGCCCACGCCAACCAGGGGCATGCCAAGGTCGGAAGCCTCTTTCAAGTGATCACCCGCCAGGATGCCGAGACCGCCTGCATACACAGGTACGGATTCATGTAATCCGAATTCGAAGGAAAAATATGCAATCTTTTTCCCCTTCAGTTCGGGGTGGGTTGTGGCAAACCAGGTGTCCGGCGCAGACATGTACGCATCAAACTTGCCCATGGCGCGGTCATACAATTCCAGGTAACCGCGGTCATTTGCCATGGCATTCAGCGTGGGGCGTTCAACCTGGTGCAAGAATGCCACCGGGTTATGATTCACACGATCCCAAAGGGTTTTATCCAGTGCAGAAAAGAGGGATTGCCCTTCCGGGTTCCAAACCCACCAGAGGTTATAGGCAAGCTGCCCAAGACGCTGGATCCGGCGGGGGAGGCTGAAATGATTGGGGACGTCTCTTCGATATGGTTCCATATGGTTTTCATCCATTTCGTTTATTTAAAAATTGGCGGGTCAGCCTGTTTGATTCAATGAAACGCCGACCAACTTAACCTAAAAATTATACCATGCTGGCATGCGAATCCCGGATGACTGCCAAATTACCGATCCTATCACAGATGAGAATAGTCTTTTCATTAACAAGTATTGATATATAATCACAAACATTATTGTTGAAAATACGGACTGTCCATCAAAATGGATTCAATTTCCTGTCGGAAATCATCCAGGTCATCGAGGGGATAATATCGTTCCAGGGCTGCCCAGCCTTCTTCTTGCTGACCGGAATACAGGTAATCCAAAACCAGGTGTAAAACTGCGCAGCGGACTTCCTCCGGGGAACTGTTCTGGCTGGCGTTTTCAGCTGTCAGGCGGTCCCGGACAATGGCATCTGCGTATTGTTCCGGATAGGAGGAAGATGCCGGGACAAAGCCCCTTCCAGGCTGATGCTGTAAGAGCACTTTGGGCATGGGGGATCCGGCAAAGGCACAGAAAGTGTAAGCAAATGAATCATCGCAGGTAAGAAATTCCGGCAATCCATCCCCGGAAATATCCACCAGTTGACCGGAACAGTTGGATATGGGGGTTGTGAGGACCGGGGTCAGGGATGAGCCCACATCGTAGATCAGGGTTTGGAAACAACAATGGGCACCCCCGGTGTATCGCTGGATGATCACATCCGGGTTGCCTTCTCCGGTGATGTCGGCAGCGGTGAAATCCACGCTCGAGACCATGTCAATGGTTACCGGAGATTCCCCGGTGGCTGCGATGGTTACCGTATTATCCCAGGGAAAATCGGGGTTGCTGCCGTGGAAAAGCCGGATCATGTACCTGCCCAGTTGTTGCTGACCGGTCAGGTAGAGGGAATAGCCTGGCAGGGCGGATGTTGGAACGAATATGGTGGGAACAGGCGGGGGAGGTGTAAATGGAGCTGTTCCGGTTGGCTCAGCAGTGACGGCTGTGGGAGAAGTCGTTGGAGGATTGACCTGCTTCGGCTGGAATGGGGTTAACAAAGAGCATCCTGCCAGGCTGATTGCAACAAGCAGGAAGAAAAAAATGAACAAGAACGGTCTTTGTGGCATGGGCAATTGTTGAAGATGGGGATGTTGATCACATTATAGCAGGAATTGATGCCCGTCCGTCTCCCGGGTGTCCGATGTTATAATCAGGCTATGATGTCAAAGTCGAAAAAATGGATGCTTGGGGCTTTGGCAGGGTTAATCCTGCTTGCCATCCTGGGTTTTGCCATCCCCGTTATTCGCGAGCCCATTCTCTACCGCCTGGATCAACTTCGTATTCGAGTCCGCTACTGGCTCAACCCGCCGGAGGAGGCGGTCTTTATCCCCGAAAGCTCGGTGGATGAGGCTGTCCAGGCAACCATGCGAGCCCTTTCTCCGAGTGCAACCCCAACCCTTTTCCCCACCCATACGCCGACTCTCCCGCCTGAAGCGGACACGCCCACCCCCATGCCAACCGCAACCCCCCTGCCTGCATCCGTGCAGTTGGATGGTATGAAATTTTTCACCCAGCGCGGGCTTTGGAATTACTGCGCACCTTCCAACCTGGCAATGGCATTATCATTCTGGGGATGGGAGGGTAAGCAAACGGATGTGGGTCCGTATGTAAAACCCTTTGACAAGGATAAAAACGTCATGCCGTATGAGCTGGGGGATTATGTGGCTGAACATACCGATTTGCGGGCAATTGTTCGCTCCGGCGGAACGGCAGCAATCCTGAAATCTTTGATTGCCAGCGGTTTTCCGGTGTTGATTGAAAAAGGTGTTTACATGAGTGATTACACCGGGTCCATCAGTTGGATGGGACATTACCAGGTGCTTACCGGCTATGACGATTCCAGGGCTGAGTTTATTGGCATGGATTCGTACTATGGGACGGATGAAAAACCAGCACTTCCGCTCAGTTATGCGGACCTGGATGCGCAATGGAGACCCTTCAATTACATCTTCCTGGTCGTCTATCCTCCAGACCGGGAACCGGAATTGCTCGCCATTCTGGGGGAATATGCGGATTCAACCCGCGCCGAGCAGATTGCAGCGGAACGGGCATCGGCGGAAATATACAACCAGGCAGGGCAGGCGCAATTCTTTGCCTGGTTTAATCGGGGCACCAGCCTGATGCGCCTGCAGGATTATTATGGCGCTGCTCAGGCATACGATTCCGCCTTCCAGGTTTATGCCAGCCTGGAAAAAAAGGATCGTCCATGGCGGGCGATGTGGTACCAGACTGGACCTTATTTTGCGTATTATTTTTCCGGGCGGTACTGGGATGTTATCAGCCTGGCAACCAACACAATTGATTCCACCGATCAGCCATACTTGGAGGAAAGCTTTTACTGGCGTGCCCGGGCATACGGTGCACTGGGGGATACTGCTTCCGCCGGTGCTGACATTCAAACCTGCGTGGAATATCATCCCGGCTTTTTACCCTGCCTCCAACTGGCATCCGAACTGGGCTTGCCCCAGCCTTAGAGGGAACCATGTTACGAATACTTCACTTTGCTGACACACATATTGATATCGCCAATCACGGGAGGCGCGATCCGGAAACAGGTCTCTCCCTGCGGGTGCTGGATTTCCTGCGGGCTCTCGATACCATCGTGGATACAGCAATTGCAGAGAAAGTGGATCTGGTGTTGTTTGCCGGAGATGCTTACAAGGACCGCACACCAGCCCCGACTTTTCAACGGGAGTGGGGACGGCGAATCATGCGCCTGTCACTTGCCGGGATTCCCACGCTCCTGTTGGTGGGCAATCATGATGTGTCTCCCACCATGGGGCGCGCCCACACGCTGCAGGAATTTGAAACCCTGCAGGTTCCCGGAGTGAAAGTGTTAAGCCGACCTGTACTTCTCAAGCCGGAAGATTTGGGTGGTCTCCCGGTGCAGATCATTGCACTCCCCTGGGTCACCCGTTCCGGGTTGATGGCAAACCGTCAGACGACAGGCGAATCCACGGATGAAATCAACCGGGACATCGAAGACCTGCTTATCCAGCTGATCTATGGGTATATGAACCAGCTTTCACCAGACTATCCGGCAATCCTGACGGCACATGGTACGGTGCAGGGAGCGATGTATGGAGCAGAACGCAGCGTAATGCTTGGAAACGATGTGGTTCTGCCGGGTTCGCTGGTGCGCGATTCGCGGCTGGATTATGTTGCCCTGGGGCATATCCATAAAGCCCAGAACATCAATGAAAACGCTCATCCCCCGGTGGTTTATCCGGGCTCAATTGAACGGGTGGATTTTGGCGAAGCAAGGGATGATAAATATTTTGTGATCGCCAACGTGGAACGCGGCAGCACAACGGTGGAGTGGCGCAAGCTGAACGGCAGGCGGTTTATTGTAAAGCGTTTCCGCCCTGAAAATGCACTGGACCTGACGGAACAATGCTGCCGGGCACTTCCCCCGCAGGATGAACTGGCAGATGCCATCGTCCGGCTGGAGGTGGAATACCCGCGGGAATGGGAAGATCAGCTGGACAAGCCTGCTTTACGGCGGTATGCTGAATCGGCTTTTGAATTTCACCTGATTCCCCGAGCTGAGGTGCCAACCCGCCTGCGGCTGCCGGAAGACCGCAGCATGGGCAGCCTGACAGCACTGGAACTCTTGGATATCTATTGGAAATCGCTCCATCTGGATGACAAGGCAGCCTTGGAATCGCTGAACAGGCTGGCATCTGAAATCATTGCCAGCCAGAACGTTGGTAATCAGAGGGAGGAATAAACCAGAGAAATGAACAATGCCTGGTTGGAAGTTATCCTGATATTTCTGCTGATCATCCTGAACGGAGTTTTTGCAATGGCGGAGCTTGCCTTGGTTTCCGCACGGAAGGTTCGCCTGCAGCAGCGGGCGGATGACGGGGATCGGGGTGCCAGGGCTGCAATTGAACTTGCCGAAGACCCCAACCGGCTGCTATCCACTGTGCAGGTGGGGATTACCCTGGTGGGCATCCTGGTGGGTGCAGTTGGTGGAGCAACGGTGGCTGAGCGCCTTGCAGAACAGCTCAATGACGTTCCCTGGCTGGCGGATATTGCCTCCGGTCTTGCCCTGGCAATTGTTGTCCTGCTGAGCACCTATTTTTCACTTGTGATTGGGGAATTAATCCCCAAGCGGCTGGCAATGAATAATCCTGAGAAAGTGGCAACTGCCCTTTCACAACCGATGCGGGTGCTAGCTGTGATTACAACCCCCGTGATCAAGCTCCTGAGCTGGTCCACCAACGCGGGTCTGCGAATTTTGGGAACCAGACCCAATGAGGAACCTTCCGTCACCGAGGAAGAAATCAAGGTGATGATTGAACAGGGCGGACAGGTGGGTCTGTTTGGAGAAGCCGAGCAGGACATGGTGGAAGGTGTGATGCGCCTGGGGGATCAATCCATTGATGCAATTATGACACCCCGAACCGAAATTGAATGGATTGACCTGGATGAGCCTTTCGAAGTGATCCGCTCGCAAATTATTGCCAGCCAGCACACGCGCTTCCCGGTTGCCCAGAGCTCTCTGGATAATGTGATTGGCATCCTGCAGGTGCGGGATTTCCTGGCACGCTGCCTGGATGATGGTCCGGTGGATATTGAAGCCATGCTCCAGCCGCCGCTCTTTATCCCGGATAGCATGTCTGCCTTGAAAGTGGTGGAAATGATCAAGGAATCGGGGGTGCAGGTCGCCCTGGTCATTGATGAATACGGAGGACTGCTGGGCATGGTTACTTTGCTGGATATCCTGGAAGGAATTGTGGGTGTCCTGCCAACCGGACCCGGTGAGGAGGTTGAAACCCAGGCAATCCAGCGGGAGGATGGTTCCTGGCTGCTGGATGGACTGATCCAGGTGGATGAATTCAAGGAATTGTTTGACCTGGACGAATTACCCGAGGAAGCAAGGCTTGGGTACCAGACCCTGGCGGGATTCATTTTCAGCCATTTGGAGACAATCCCTGTTGCTGGTCAACATTTTGAATGGAATGGACTGCGGTTTGAAATCATGGACATGGATGGTCGGCGGGTGGATAAGGTGCTGGTTTCCAGGACACCGCCTGATGAAAATAACAAGGAAGCAGAAAAATCATGATTCCAGTTTACCTGCGCATATCGGGTTTTCTTTCCTACCTGGAACCGGTGGAAATTGACTTTTCCAATATTGACCTGGCTTGCATCTCGGGTGCCAACGGGGCAGGGAAGTCCTCCCTGCTGGACGCCATCACCTGGGCATTGTTTGGCAAAGCACGTGGAAAGGATGAAATGATCATCCACACCCTGGCAAAGGCTGCCGAGGTGATCCTGGAGTTTGAGTATGAAGGCAGGCGTTATCGGGTGCAGCGCAACAAGCAGAAAGAGAAATCGGTAACCCTCGAATTTTTTATCCAGGATGATCACCAGCGCTGGGGCGTGCTGACGGAACATACGGTTCGTGAGACGGATGCTTCCATTTCGAGGACGCTGCGGCTGGACTATGATACCTTTGTCAATGCATCATTTTTCCTGCAGGGCAAGGCGGATTCTTTTGCCCAGCAGCGTCCCGGTGACCGGAAACGAATTTTTGGCAGCGTTCTGGGATTGGAAATTTGGGAGGAGTATCGCTCCAGGGCTGCTGAATTGAGGAAAAATGCGGACTCGGATTTGCGCAACCTGGATGATCGATTAAAAGAGATGGATGAGGAATTAAGCCAGGAGCAAGCCCGCCGGGACAGGCTGAAGGAGTTGGAAACGGAACTGCAACAGCGGACCAAAACCCGGGAGGCACAGGAGAAAGTGTTGGAGGGATTGCGAAGGGCGGTTGCAGCAATGGAAGATCGGCGACGCACCCTGGAATTACTGAAAAATCAGGCGGATTCAGCCCGCCAGCGGGCAGATCAGGCTGATGCCACGCTTGTTGCAAGAAAAGCGGAATTGGAGGAGGAGCAGGGGATTCTGGAAAAGGCGGAAGAGATCTGGGCTGCCCATGCTGCATGGAAACAGGCGGCTGCGGATCTGGATCATTGGAACCAGGTTGCCAGCCGTTTTCATCAAATTGAGAGCCAGCGGCGTGCTCCCATGGAAATCATTGCAGCGGAACGCGGCAGGTTGGAGGGTGAGCAGCGTTCCCTCCGTGAGCAGGAGGAACAGGTACGAATCAAGAGGGAATGCCTGCCGGGAGTGATTGAGGAGCTTCGGCAGAAGAACCAGGAACGCGATCTGCTGCGGGCAAAATTGGATGACCGGGATGCCGTGGAGAACCAGATTGTAACCACCCGGGAGCAGAAGGCAACATGGGTTTCAGAGAATGAGCACCTAATAAAAATAGGAGATGAATTAAAGAAGCGGATTGAGCAGCTTGAAGAGGTTTCGGGGGCAGATTGTCCATTGTGCGGTCAGCCGCTGGAAACAGATTCGCGGGAGCGCTTGTTGAACGATTTGCAGCAGGAGCTGGAGGATAAGAGAAAACAGTATCGTGAAAACCAACTATCCATACAACAAGCCCAGCAAGCGCTTGACAGTCTGGAAGCTGCTCTCAAAGTATTAAGAAGCAGCGAGACAGAACTTTCCGGATTGGAAAGGAAGATCTCTGCCCTCTCAAGCCATCGGGACCAATTGGAGGAAGCAATCTCTGCATGGCAGGCTGGCGGGGCAGTTCAATTGGTGGAAATTACCCGGCAGTTGGAGCAGGAAGATTATGCATTGGATGCCAGGCATGCCCTGTCTGCCGTGGATGCGGAACTGAAAGCCTTGGGGTATGATGCTGCGGCACATGATGCCGTCCGGCAGGCGGAGCTTGCGGGAAGGGAATCCCAGGAGCAGGTGCGCCGTTTGGACGTTGCAACTGCAAATTTGGAATCATTGAAGCGTGAAATTGACAGATTGGAACGCCAGGCATCTGAAAATGCCCGGGAAGCAGCGAAACTGGAGGCGGAGTATGAAACCGCCCGTGTAAAATACGAGGCGGATTTCAGCCAGGAGCTGGACATGGAAGCGGAAGAACAATACTTATCGATGCTTCGGGAGCAGGAAAACCAGGCACGGGACGAAGTTGGCGGAGCCCGCAACAAGGTGGAGGTCCTGACACAGGTGCGGGAACGGAAAGCGATATTAACTGTCCGGCGCTCGGAAGTTGCCGGGCGGATTGGTCTCCTGAAGCAACTGGAGAAGGCATTTGGCAAGGACGGAGTTCCAGCCCTGTTGATTGAACAGGCGCTGCCGGATCTTGAGGAACAGGCAAATATCGTGCTGGACCAGCTGTCAAATGGCACAATGTCTGTTCGATTCATCACCCAACGCGATTACAAGGACAAAAAGCGTGAGGATAAACAGGAGACCCTGGATATTTGCATCAGCGATTCTGCCGGGGAACGGGAATACGAGATGTTCTCCGGTGGCGAGGCATTCCGGGTAAATTTTGCCATCCGGCTTGCCCTGTCGCGCCTGCTGGCACAGCGGGCGGGTGCCCGGCTCCAGACCCTTGTGATTGATGAGGGGTTTGGCAGCCAGGATTCCGATGGACGCCAGCGCCTGATTGAAGCAATCAACTATGTCCGACAGGACTTTAAATGCATCCTGGTGATTACGCACCTCGAAGAATTAAAAGATGCTTTTCCTTCGAGAATTGAAGTGGAAAAGACTCCTGGCGGCTCGCGGGTGCGGGTGGTCAGCGCGTGAAGCCTGAAATTATCCGGGTGGGAATTGTTCAGCGGGTCCTGCCGGGTTACCGGGCGGAATTTTTCGATACGCTTGCCGGTATGTTTCCGGGCGGAGTGAGTGTATTTGCCGGATCCGCCCGACCCGATGAAATGGTTTCCACGGAAAAAACACTTCAGAAGGCAAGGTTTGTACAGGCAGAAAATCACCATATCCTGTCGGGAAGATTCTATTTGTGCTGGCAGGGAGGGCTGCTGGAATGGCTTTCAGGCTGGGACCCGGATGTCCTTGTCATGGAAGCCAATCCAAGGTACCTCTCCAGTCCTGCCGCCATTCGCTGGATGCAGCGGCGGAGGCGTAAAGTGATTGGCTGGGGGTTGGGGGCACCAGCCATCCATGGATTTGCAGCCGGATTAAGAAACAGGCTGCGCTCCCGTTTTTTCTCGCAGTTTGATGCCCTGATTGCCTACAGCCGGACAGGGGCGGATCAGTACGCAGCTGGCGGCTTCCCAAAAGACAGGATCTTTGTTGCCGCCAATGCATCTGCCCACCGACCGGGTGGGTTGGCTCCTGAACGCATTCCGCACGAAGGTATCCGCGTCCTGTACGTGGGGCGATTACAGGAACGCAAGCGGGTGGACCTGTTGCTGAAGGCATGCGCGGCATTATCGCAGGGCAGCCAACCCGATCTTTGGATTGTTGGGGATGGACCTGCGCGGGTTGTACTGGAAACCCTGGCTCAAAATATCTACCCCTCCGCGCGGTTCCTGGGAGATCAGCGGGGGGATGCTCTTGCAGAGATTTTCCGGGAGGTGGATTTGTTTGTGCTGCCCGGAACCGGGGGTCTGGCAGTACAGGAAGCCATGGCAGCCGGGCTGCCCGTCATTGTTGCTGAGGGGGACGGCACCCAGGGCGACCTGGTTCGCCCGGAGAACGGCTGGCTGATTCCTCCGGGTGACCATGCCACGCTTGCGTCCGTGCTATCCGAAGCAATCCGGGAGCCGGATCGCCTGCGACAGATGGGGATGGCATCCCGGAGGATTGTGAGCGAGGAAATTAACCTGGAAACAATGGCGGAAGCATATGCTCGGGCTATTCATATTACCTTGGGAGAGACGCCATGCACATCCTGATCACTGCAGATGGACGCAGCCCGATTGCCATCAATTGGATCCGGATGGTGCTGGATGCCGGGCATATGGTTACGCTGGTCACCACCTATCCGTGCCAGAAAATACCCGGCGTGGAACACATCATCCCGCTGCATGTTGCATTTGGCAGCCTGGCGGGTGGCGGATCTTCACCATCGTCTGCACTGCGGAGACTTGTGCGGCGGTTCCGCCCATTATTCCAGGCAGCCCGAAATACCTTCGCCCCATTGGGAATGGAGCGTGCCGGGCGCCAGTTTTCCAGGCTGGTGGAACAGGTTCAGCCGGATATTGTTCATGCACTGCGGATACCGTATGAAGGTATTCTTGCCAGCCATACTCCTCCAGGTATTCCACTGGTGGTTAACATTTGGGGGAATGATTTCACCCTGCATGCCAATTCCTCGCGGATGTTGGGGAGGTTGACCACGGGGACACTGCGCCGGGCGGATGCACTGATGGCGGATACCCGGCGGGATTTACGGCTGGCAGTCAGGTGGGGTTTTGATTCCACCAAGCCCGCGCTTGCCCTGCCCAGCGCCGGGGGGATCGATCTTGAACAGGTTGGAGCAGCTGTCCCCCTCCCATTTCGGCAGGAAGTGTTTGCAAAAATTCCAAAAGACATCCCTTGGGTTGTCAATCCGCGCGGTATTCGGGCATATACCCGGACGGATGTATTTTTCCAGTCCATTCCATTGGTGTTGAACCGCTGGCAAAACGTCCGTTTTCTTTGCCCGGGAATGGAAAATCGCAAGGAGGCTGAGGATTGGGTGCAGCGGCTGGGGATTAGTGATCATGTGCACCTGCTGCCGGTTTTATCGCAGGATGATCTCTGGCGGTTATTCTCCCGCTCGGTGATGTCCCTTTCCATCACCATGCACGATGGCACCCCCAATACTTTGTTGGAAGCCATGGCATGTGGGAGTCTGCCCATCGCCGGAGACCTGGAAACCCTGCGGGAGTGGATTACACCGGGCGTCAATGGCTTGCTGGTGGATCCCAATCAACCCCAGGCGGTTGCCGATGCGATGTTGTTGGGTTTTGCCAATCCGCAGTTATTCCGAACAGCAGCAGAAATCAATCGAAACATCATTCTGGAACGGGCGGAAACCCGGATGGTTCGGGAAAAATTGCAGAAATTTTATCAAGAAATCCTGCAAGGAACCGGTGAAACCGGTTTACAGATATTGTCCTAACGTGGGGAGGGCGGCATGAATGAAATTGAACAGGATCGAATCCGGGGGTGCGCAGTGGGTGCGGTTTGCGGAGATGCACTGGGGATGCCGCTGGAATTTGCTCCTCCCAACCCATTGGATGCACTTGTTCGAGAGATGATTTCCGGCAGGCTTCCTGCCGGGTCTTTTACGGATGACACCGAGATGGCGTTGGCGGTGGCGGAAAGCCTGCTGGCAACGCATGATCTTGATCCTTCAGATCTTGCGCGGCGATTCCTGATCTGGTACAAGACCAATCCACCCGATGTTGGTTTGTTCACTTCAATGGTGTTGCAGGGTGTGCTGCAGGGACTTGGCTGGGAGGAAGCCGCCAGGCGTGCACAGGAGCATAGCCCGCATTCCGCCTCGAATGGAAGCCTGATGCGTTGCTGGCCGGTTGCAATTGCCCGGTGGAGGGACTGGCAGCGCCTGCTGGCGGAAAGTGCGCTGCAAAGCCGGGTTACCCATCCCCATCCGGATTGTGTGGCAGCCTGTGTGTTTGTTAATGCCATGATTTATGAAATGATTCATGGCGTTCACAAAACGGATGCGCTAGGGATTTGCCTGGAACTGGATCTGCCCGAAGAACTGCGGACAGTGATTCGGATGGCTCCATCCCGGAAGCGGGGGGCATTGCGGAACACAGGTTGGGTGCATCACACCATGGAGGCTGTCGTCTGGGGCTTGGTGAACACTGACACCTTTGAAGATGCCCTGGTTGAGGTGGTCAACCTGGGATCGGATGCTGACACGGCGGGCACTGTGGTGGGCGCTTTAGCTGGAGCGTATTACGGACTGGGGGCGATTCCGGATCGATGGGTAAAAACCATTGGCGGACTTTGGCTGCCTCGCACCGGAATCAAGATTGGCGCGGGGGAAATCATCACCATGGCGGACCGGTTATCGGGATTGTAGGATTGCGGTGGTATAAAGTGACATTAAGCATTCACACAGATTGCATTTGAACCCCATGCTTGGGATGGGGTGCTTTGACTTGCCAGTGCTTGTGGGCTATACTTGAATGAGGCGTAAAATTCAATCCAAAATCCATTTTTCAAACAATCTGGAGGAACTGATATGGCAGAGACGTTCAAATTGACCTACGGAACCATGTACAACCCACCGGAAGAACTGCATCAAAAATATGATGCAGCCCTTGCAAAGGTAAAGGCATCCCTTGGACGGGAACATGGCATGATCATCAATGGCGAGGAACGGTTTGTGGCGGATAAATTTGAGGACCGCACCCCGGCTGATACCGATGTTGTTCTTGGAATTTTCCAAAAGGGTGGAGTCCAGGATGCCAATGATGCCGTGGAAGCCGCAAAGCGGGCATTCCCTGGCTGGAGTCACACTCCCTGGCAGGAACGAATTGCATTGGTCCGCAAGGCAGCCTCATTGATGGATGAACGGATATTTGAAATGGGCGTCATTGTTGGCATGGAAGTGGGCAAGAACCGCATGGAAGCCCTTGGTGATGTTGCCGAGACTGCGGATCTGTTCCGCTATGCCTGCGACCAGATGGAAGCCAACCAGGGTTTTGTGGTGGAAATGGGGCGCGATCCATTGACCGGCTACCTTTCCACGAACACCTCTGTCCTGCGACCCTATGGCGTTTGGCTGGTAATCAGCCCGTTCAACTTCCCCTGTGCATTGACAGGTGGACCCACTGCGGCAGCACTGGTGGCAGGCAATACGGTTGTGATCAAACCGGCAACAGACACTCCCTGGACTTCCCGGATGATTGCAGAATGCCTGCGCGACGCGGGAATTCCCGCTGGTGTGTTTAACTATGTAACTGGTCCGGGCAGTACGCTTGGACAAACCTTGATTGATCATCCTGCTGTGGCGGGTGTGACCTTCACTGGCTCATATGAAGTTGGCATGAAAATCTACCGCGATTTTGCCAGGGGACGCTGGGTGCGCCCGACCATCCTGGAACTGGGTGGAAAGAATCCTGCCATCGTCACACGTCATGCCGATTTGGAAGCAGCAGCAGTGGGGATTGTCCGCTCGGCATTTGGTTTGCAGGGGCAAAAATGCTCGGCATGCTCCCGCGTGTTTGTGGAGGAACCGGTTTATGATGCCCTGGTTGACCGCCTGGTGGAATTGACCCGCAAACTGGCAATTGGGGACCCAACAGAGCGAAATGTCTATCTTGGACCGGTGGTTAACAAAAGTTCCTATAAGGACTTCCAGGATTTCTGCGCAGACCTTGGACGCCATGGAAAGTTCCTGAATGGCGGTCACGTGCTGACGGAAGGCGCGTACGCCAGAGGATATTTCTGCACTCCCACATTGGTCGGAGACCTGCCGTACGATCATCCTCTTTGGAAAACCGAAATGTTTGTCCCCATTACCACAGTCGGAAAATTCCAAACCCTGGATGAAGCCCTGGTGATGGCGAACGATGTTGAATATGGTTTGACCGCTGGCGTTTACGGAACGGAAGAAGAAGTTTCCATCTTCTTTGACCGGATTGAATCGGGCGTTGCTTACTCGAACCGACCGCAAGGCGCTACAACGGGTGCCTGGCCTGGCTTCCAGCCATTTGGTGGATGGAAGGCATCCGGCTCCAGCGGCAAGAATTCCGGCGGTGTGTATTATCTGCAAAACTATATGCATGAGCAGATTCGCACCCACGTTGTCAAACTGTGAGTCTGGGTAACCGCGTCGGGCAATTTTTTCTCTGGATGGGGGGAGGGCTGGTTTTGTTGTTTGTTTTCTCAGCACTGGCAGACCAGCCCTCCTACTGGTTTTTGTTGGCAGGAATGGTGTGCCTGGGGATTGGGGGAGCCCTGTGGCTTTCCGGACCCCGCCCCCAAGTCCAGCAAAATGGCAGGTTCCGAATTCTCCAGCGCAAAAAAGCACCGGCAGGTGGGAGATCACGGAAAACTTCCGGCAGGGAGAGAGAAACCCGCGAACAGGAAAAGGAACGGAACCCCGGTTCCGGTAACCGATGAATAAATCATCAAAGAATTCGGATGGCTAATTTATGACTAAACTTTGTTCTTTAGCAGAAGCTGTATCTCAACATGTCCATGATGGGGATTGTGTGTATGCGGCTGGATTCACGCACCTGATCCCGTTTGCAGCCGGGCATGAAATGATTCGGCAGGGACGAAAGAACCTGACCCTGGCACGGGCAACTCCGGATCTGATCTATGACCAGATGGTTGCTGCCGGTTGTGCCCGAAAAATTATTTTCTCCTACATGGGCAATCCGGGAGTTGGATCGCTGCGGATTTTACGAACAGAAGTGGAAGCAGGCAGGCTGGAGGTGGATGAGTATTCCCACTTTGGCATGATCACCCGTCTCCAGGCTGGCGCCAGTGGCTTGCCATTTCTCCCCATGAATCCCACTGCTGCAGTGGACCTGGAACAATCCAATCCAAACATCCGGCGGGTCATCGATCCGTACTCCGGCAGGGAATTAATTGCTGTACCTGCTCTCCATCCGGATGTGGCAATTATTCATGTGCAGCGGGCGGATGTGAACGGCAACGCCCAGATCTGGGGAATCCTGGGGGAGCAGAAAGAAGTGGCATTTGCTGCCCGTAAAGTGATTCTCACAGCGGAAGAAATCGTTGAAGAGGACGTTATCCGCTCTGACCCCAACCGGACGATGATTCCAGGTTTTATTGTCAGCGCGGTCTGTCATGTGCCATATTGTGCACATCCATCCTATACCCAGGGATATTATGACCGTGATAACGCATTTTACTTGGAATGGGATAAGATCAGCGAGAGTCCGGATGCGGTTCAAGCCTGGCTGCAGGAATGGGTGTATGGCGTCCGGGACAGCCTGGAATACTGGGACAAGCTTGGTGCGGAAGTTCACAACCGCCTGAAGGTGAACCCCAGGCTGGCTTCACCGGTCAATTATGGAGATTATTAATATGGAACACACAGCTTCCGAATTAATGACAGTCAATGCAGCCCGCCTGTTGCGGGATGGGGATGTGGTATTTGTGGGGGTGGGTTTGCCCAACCTGGCATGCAATCTTGCCAGGCGGACGCATGCCCCCAACCTCGTAATGATCTATGAAGCTGGTGTGATTGGAGCGCGTCCGGCGCGCCTGCCACTGTCCATCGGTGATCCCACGCTGGTGAGCGGGGCTTTAAGTGTATGCTCGATGTATGACATTTTTACCCTCTACCTGCAGCGCGGTAACGTGGACGTGGGATTTTTGGGAGGAGCCCAGATTGACAAATTTGGCAACATCAACGCCACGGTGATTGGTCCTTATGACCACCCGAAAGTCCGCCTGCCCGGATCGGGTGGTTCGCAGGAAATTGCTGCATGGGCAAACCGGTGTTATATCATCACACCGCATCAAAAGCGGCGTTTTCCGGAGAAGGTGGATTTTCGAACTTCGGCGGGCTTTCTCTCCGGCAAAACAGAACGCCAGGCAGCTGGTGTCCGCGGTGGAGGACCACAGGCGGTAGTCACCGACCTGGGCATCCTGGAACCGGATGAAAACGGCGAATTGATTTTAACGGCTCTCCACCCGGGAGTTGCAGTGGAACAGGCAGTGGCAAATACTGGATGGGCGCTGCGTGTGTCTGATCAGCTAAAAATCACTGAGTTGCCTGGCGAGGAAGAGCTTCGGATTCTTCGTGAAGAGCTGGATCCAACCGGTATTTATATCAAATAGTGGAACCCTGGAGGTAATGGATGACAAACCCGATTGAAGTACTGATTACGCTGACGCTGCCTGATACAGTTGTAGAACAAATCCGGCAGGTATCCCCCCGATTACACGTATCCTACCACCCGGCAAAGAAAGCCGAGGATATTCCGGATGATGTGTTGAAAAAAGCCGAGATTATCTATGTGGAAAGAATGCTTCCGCTTCCGGAGCAGGTTCCCAACTTGAAGTGGATTCATTTCATGTTTGCAGGGATTGATTTTGCCGTCAATGCGCCGCTGTTGCAAAAACCGGGCTTGCTCATCACCCATGCCAGTGGTGCCATGTCCCCGCAGGTGGCGGAGCATGCCGTTGCCATGATGCTTGCGCTGGGTCACCACATGCCAAAAATGGCTGCCCTCCAGCAACGCGCGGAGTGGCCACCAATTGCCATCCGGTGGGAAAAACTGGCACCCAGGGAAGTGCGCGGCAGTACAGTGGGGCTGGTGGGTTATGGCAGCATTGGACGGGAAATTGCCCGCCTGCTTCAGCCATTTGGCTGTACCATCCTGGCTGCCAAGCGTGACGTCATGCATCCCAGGGATACCGGCTTTACGTTTCCGGGTCAGGGAGACCCGGAGGGAGACCTGTTCACCCGCCTGTATCCCATGGAGGCAGTTGGCTCCATGATGAAAGAATGCGATTTTGTGATCATCAGCCTGCCGCTTTCCCCTGCAACGCGGGGTATCATTGGCGCAGCAGAACTGGCGATGATGAAACCAACTGCCTATCTGATTGATGTGGGGCGGGGTGGTGTCCTGGATACAGCAGCCATCCTCCATGTCCTCCAGGAAAAGAAGATTGCTGGAGCAGCCCTGGATGTATTTGCCGAGGAGCCGCTTCCGGTAACCAGCCCATTCTGGCAGCTCCCCAACCTGATGATTACCCCCCATACTGCTGGAGTGAGCCTGCAGTTCCATGAACGGGCAGGTGTTGTGTTTGCGGAAAACCTGAAGCGATATGTAGCGGGGGATCCACTGATCAACCAGTATGATCCCGCATTGGGATACTAGGACATTTTTTAGAAGAAATGGCAACCGCCCGGTATACGCCGGGCGGTTGATCGTTATCATGAAAGATCAGGGGGAGCAGGTAATTGAGAAGTTCGCCTTGTCAAAATACTGGTGATTGGGTGCATCCACGTAAATGCGTGCCCAACCATTCAGCGATGAACCCGGGCTGCCAACCGACCAGGTGTGGGACACGTTCAAAGTTCCGGCAGAGGTAAATTCGATGGATTTCAGTCCGGTTCGAGCCCCATCACTTTGTTCCCAGTAATAGGTGACAGTACCCGGTGCGCTGGCGGTCACAGCACCGGTAAACGTAATGGTCACCGGGCAGGTGCCGGAATGGCTGGCGGGGTTGGCAGACATCCCAATGCTGGTGACAGCAAAGGCAGGCTGGGTTGCATTCCCGACCTTGATTTTGACCCAGAATTGTTTGTCCGCATTGGCACCCAATCCGAACCGGACGCCGGAGGCGTTTTCCAGCATCCAGAAGCCTTCATAAGTCCCATCGGACGCCGGAGCTTTGAGCGTGACAGACAGGTCAATCGTTTGCTGGGGAGCAACACTGGCAGGAAAAGCAACCGAGGCGGGTCCTTCCATGGAATTACCATTGATGAAAACCAGCTTGTAACCGGATGTCCAGGTGCAGGAGCCGTTGTTTTTTAACCGCCAGGTTTTGACAAAAGTTGTGCCTGGCGAAAACTGGGTTCCATCAGGAACGGTAACATCATCAATAAATGTTCCCCGATCACACATAATGGGGGTGGATGCTACTGTAGGTGTGGCGGTTTCCAACGGCGGAAGTGTTGCCGAAGGGGCAGGGTTGGTGGGAGAAAGGGTTGGGGGTTGGGTTGCTGGAGGCTTGGGCGTGAGGGCGGCACTTTGCGTCAGCAGATATTCCACCGTTAAAGCAACAACAGTTTGGGCTGGCAGGGTGGGGGCAATGGTTGGTGTGGCGCGCGGCAGGTTGCAGGATGCCAGCAGGACGGATCCAATGATCAATATACCCATCAATCTGGATATTCTTTTCATGGCGGGTTCCTCTCTCTTTTCTGAGTATAAGAGAAATTCGCAAAAAATGATAGCTGATTACCGCAATTTTCCTGCGTCAATTCGGGAAGATGATAAAATCAAATCGATGGACCTCTTTGATCATTCCATGAACGAACAACTCCAACAGGAAGCTCCGCTGGCAGCCCGCCTGCGCCCCCAAACGTTCGATGAATTCATTGGGCAGGATCACATTGTCGGGGAGGGAAAATTGCTCCGGCGCGCCATCCAGGCAGACCGGTTGTTCTCGTCCATTCTCTTGACTGGTCCTCCCGGTACCGGCAAGACCACCCTTGCACAGCTGATTGCCCAATATACCGAGGCACACTTTGAGACGATCTCTGCGGTTCTGGCAGGTGTGGCGGATTTGCGCCGGATCATTGGAGAAGCGCAGGAGCGCCGCCGGTTATATCGCAAACGCACCATTCTTTTTGTGGATGAAGTACACCGTTGGAACAAGGCTCAGCAGGATGCCCTCCTTCCGCACGTGGAAACCGGCTTGATTACACTGATTGGCGCGACCACAGAAAATCCGTATTTTGATGTCATTCCAGCGTTGGTCTCCCGTTCCCGCGTGTTCGAACTGAAACCCTTGAACGAGGATCAGTTGAATATCATTCTTGACCGGGCTCTGAATGACCCGGATCGGGGATATGGAAAACTGACGGTGGAACTGGATCCGGAGGCGCGGGCACACTTGCTGCGACTGTCGGGGGGGGATGCCCGCAACCTGTTGAATGCACTGGAACTGGCAGTTGAGACAACCCAGCCCAGCCTGGCAGGCGTTGTTCATGTCACACTGGAAGTGGCGGAAGAGTCGATTCAGCGCCGGGCGGTTGTTTATGGGAAAAACGGCGACCCGCATTACGATACAATTTCTGCATTTATCAAGTCTGTCCGCGGTTCCGACCCGGACGCTGCTCTTTACTGGCTGGCGAAGATGCTCCACGCTGGCGAGGATCCAAGGTTCATTCTGCGGCGGTTAATCATCCTGGCAGGAGAGGACATCGGATTGGCAGATCCACGCGGTATCCTGGTGGCAGTTGCTGCTGCCAATGCGTTTGAATTCATTGGTCTGCCGGAGGGAGTCTTTCCCATTGTGGAAGCCACCCTGTACCTGGCAACCGCCCCCAAGTCCAATTCCTCCCTCAGTTATTTTGAAGCCTTAAAACGAATTGAAGAAGAAGGAGCGGGTCCAATCCCGCTTCATTTGATGGACGGAAGCCGGGATGCAGCCGGTTTGGGGCATGGAAAAGGCTACCAGTATCCCCATCAATTCCTCGGTCATTTTATCCCCCAGCAGTATCTGCCGACCCCGTTGTTGGGAACCACGTTTTATCAACCTTCCCAGGAGGGGTACGAAGCGGAAGTGGCGCTGCGCCTGGCAGCATGGCGGCGTGCCCAGCAGGAAGCCCTGGATGCAAATGAATCATTGAGGCAAGCAGATGAAAATCCTCCTGTTGATCCGTCACGGTGAGAATGATGTCATGTCCTGGGGATTGGCTGGGCGGCTGCCTTGTGTTCAACTGAATGAGCGGGGAAGGCAGCAGGCTGATCTGCTTGGAAAGCACCTGCAACGGGAAAAGATTTACCGGATTTTCAGCAGTCCTTTGGAACGTGCAATGGAAACGGCTGCACCCCTGGCTGGTTCTCTTGATCTACCAATTGAAGTGCATACCGGGTTAAACGAGATTGATTATGGTCAATTGCAGGGATGGAAATATTCTGATTTACAGGCGCTGGAAATATGGCGGGAAATGCTGGAACATCCCGAATCTGTTCAGTTCCCCGGTGGGGAGTCTCTCCAGCAGGCGCAGGAACGCATTGTTCACGCCCTGCTCGAGATTCGAAATTTGTTGGATGACCATGAAATCGCTGCCTGTTTCACCCATGGTGATGTGGTGCGCTTGGGGGTTTTGCATACCCTGGGATTGCCAATCCAATCCATCCACCAGTTTCAAATCCTGCCGGCATCCGTCACAGCGATTGCCTGGAATGGTGCGATGACCAGCCTTTTGTTTGTAAATCAGATCTATATGGATGGCACTTTGCATCCTTTATTAAAGCTTGCACAGACTGGCAAGGAGGCATAACCATCCGATGATTTCCGGAGATTTTTTCGGTCGTCCAACTGCATTTCTGCAAAATGACCTGATCCGTGTGGAATATCTCACCCATGCGGGTCCCAGGATTGTCCGGGTTTTTCTGGATGGGGATCCGGAAAATCAACTGGCAGAGATGAACCACAAACAGATAGAAACCTCCGAGGGAACTTTTAACATGATGGGTGGGCACCGCTTATGGCATGCTCCTGAATCCAGTCCGCGTACCTATATTCCAGACGAAGATGGCGTATCTTTGATTCAACGGGAACAGGAGGTTGTGCTGCTCGGTCCTGTGGAGGCAAAGACGGGAATTCAGAAGCAAATCCGGCTTGAATTGAAGGAGGGCTTGCGCGGGTTGATTCTTCACCATCGCCTGACCAATTTTGGATTCTGGATGGTGGAGCTGGCACCCTGGGCAATTACTCAATTTCCGCTGGGAGGGGAGGCGCGGTTTTCCGTGGATGCACCTGTCACCTCGCCATATTTGCCAAACCGGCAGATTACTTTCTGGTCCTATACGAGAACCAACGATCCCAGGCTAAAAATCAACGATCAGGATGTTGTCATTTCTGCAGAGGCTGGTTCGCCACCGTTTAAAATTGGTTCCATGAATCACCAGGGTTGGGTCAGCTATACCCGGAGGGGATGGCGGTTTGAAAAACGCTTCCAGCCCCAGGTGGACCGAATCCACCCTGACATGAACTGTAATACGGAAATTTACGTCTGGGACGATTTCATCGAGTTGGAGACGTTGGGTCCAATTGCCAGGTTGGCGCCCGGCGAATCTGTGGAGCATGAGGAGGTATGGGAATGGTCACGCACGAAGCAGAGTTGAAATTACCGGTTGAAATGTGTGATGCCGCTGGCAACCTGAACCCGGCTGCTGTCGGTTGGTCGCGCAAGCCGCTTCATGGATGCAACCTGTCAGGAAGATGGGGGCGAAAAAAGCGCTGGAATTACTGGTGCATAACCAACCAGGACATGTTGTTTTCCTTAACGCTCTCCCATCTGGATTACCTGGGATTGGCATTTATTTATTATCTCGATTTTGCAAGCGGGAAATTTATGGAACAAACCGTCACCCGGCTTTTTGGCAAGGGTTGCGATCTTCCCGAAGGATTGGGCGGGCTGATTCAGTTTGAGGATTCAGCGCTCCGCATGGAAATGCGTGATTCTGGAAATGATATTTACCTGCGGGTCGACAGCCCGGCATTTGGCGGTGAGAAACTGCATGCCGAATTCCAGGTCAGCCGCCCGGTGGGACACGAGACCTTGAATGTCGTGATCCCGTGGAGCAAGCGTTTGTATCAGTTCACATCCAAGCAGAATTGTCTTCCAGCAACCGGGAAGATTCAGATTGGAAATCGCAAACAGGAAATGGGTCTGGACAGCTTTGCCTGTCTTGATTTTGGGCGGGGCATCTGGCGGTATGCTTCCTCCTGGAACTGGGCAGCTTTTTCCACCCGGCAAAATGGGCACACGGTGGGTGTCAACATGGGAGGGAAGTGGACCGATGGAACGGGCATGACCGAGAATGGCATCTGCCTGGATGGGAGGTTAAGCAAGATTGGCGAAGATCTGCTATTTGATTATGATCCGGGCAATTTTATGAAGCCATGGAGTATCCGTACACCCCAAAGCGAACAGATTCGCCTGGAATTTACGCCATTCTTTGAACGGATTGCGAAAACGGACGCCCTCGTACTGCGATCGGAAGTGCACCAGATGATTGGACGTTTTTGCGGAACCGTGATCACGGATGACGGCGAACAGATCAGCATCCAGGATGCAATTGGCTGGGCTGAGGAGCATCAAGCCCGCTGGTGATGATCAATGCCCGCCTGTGTGTTTTCCTATAAATATCCTTTTAAGCAGCACTCAATTTCCGGAGTAAGTCCATTCTTTTATCCACCAACTCCTGGATCTGTGCAATATCGTCAGGAGACAGGTGACTGAATTTTCGTAATAGGTTGAGCAGGTCCGAAACAGGGATGGGATTTTTGTTATCCAACAATTTCCACTTTCCCTGCTCCACTTCAAATAACGGAAAGAAGTTGGATTTTACTGCTTTTCTTGCCACTTCGATGGTTTGATCCGTCTCATGTCCCCAGCCCGTTGGACATGGGGAGAAGATGTGAATATATGCAAACCCCTTTTTGCTGGCTTGAATGCCTTTTGTTACCTTGTCCACCATATCTTTCATATTGGATGGTGACGCAGTGGCAACATATTCCACATTGTGCATAGCCATAATCAGGGGCATATATTTCTGGTTTTGAGATTTGCCATCCTGTACTTTTCCCACGGGGGTTGTGGAGGTCCTGGAACCCTTGGATGAGGTGGAGCTTCTTTGAAAACCCGTATTCATGTACCCTTCATTGTCATAGCAAATATAGAGCAACTTTTCTCCACGTTCAGCGGCTCCAGAAAGGGATTGAAATCCACAGTCAGCTGTTGCCCCGTCTCCTGCAAAGGCAATGATGTTAACATCGGGACGATTTTTTCGTTGATACATATTTGTTACGCCGCTTAGAAATGAGGCTGTATTATCCAATAATGGGATATGTACGGGGATCTTGAGACCATTGTCAAAATTCCATCCCACAACACCAGCGCCTGCCATACAGCCTGGTGGAATGCTCAAAATGGTATTTCTACCTGCAACTTGCAGCACCCTTCGTAAACATAATTCCGCACCACAACCCTGGCAGGCTGACATCCCCGCTGTGACCAAATCTTCTGATTGTCTGATCAGGTCGATATAGTTCATGGATATGCTCCTTATGAATCTTCAATTACTGAAACCAATAAGTGTCCAGTTGCCCGGGCTGTTGACTGCCTTGTTTTACAAGCACCTGGATGCAGGTTACAAGCTGATCCACGGAAATATCAGCGCCCCCCAACCCGCCAATTGCTGGCATACTGGATATTGGGTGACCCAACTCTGAAATGGCTGCCTTGATTTCCATGTACAGCACGCCGGTATTCCATCCAAAGCAAACATTTTTATCAATCACCACAAACCCTTGTTTACCGCTTAAGATTTCCCTGATCTTTTTATCTGGGAATGGTCTCAAGAATCGCACTTTTAAAAGCCCGATTTTCATCCCCAGACTGCGGGCAACATCCACGGCTTCCCTGGCGGTTCCGGTGGTGGCACCCATTGTAACAATGACAAAATCGGCGTCATCCATTTTGTACGTATCAATGACACCCCCATACCGCCTGCCAAAAACTTGCTCAAACGCATCATCGGTTTGCTCAATGACCTGAAGGGCTTTTTGCATGGCATCCAGGTGACCTTTGCGATACCTCCATAAGATTTCCCCCGATGTCAGGGGGTCTACTGCCATGGGTGTATCCGGGTCCAGGCTGACGTGATCCGCATGATAGACCCCAAGGAAATCATCCACCGCTGGCTGGTGAGGGATTTCCACCCGTTCGGTGAGATGTGAAAGATAAAAGCCATCGTAACAGACATTCACGGGCAGTAAAACATCCGGGTGTTCAGCAATTTTGTATCCTTGAATGATCATATCCAGGATTTCCTGATTATTCTCAACATAGACCTGGATCCATCCTGCATCTCGAACCGAAACCGCATCCTGCTGTCCACTCCAGACTGTTTCTGGAGAAGTCATCTCCCTGGTTGCGATCGCCATAACCATTGGCAATCGCAGTGTGGACATTCGAAAATAAGGCTCATACATCAAAGCCAATCCTTGTGCCGATGTGGCGGTAAAGGTTCGACCTCCAGCAACAGCAGCTCCTTGAACCACGCTCATCGCAGAATGCTCAGACTCCACCTGGATCATGGTGGAATTCAGATCACCCTGGGCTATCATCTGAGCCAGAGATTCTACAACTGAAGATTGAGGAGTAATGGGATAGGCTGCGATCAAATCAGGCCTGGAAAGAGCCGCACCCATTGCAGCAGATTTATTGCCACTGATTGCAACAATACGGTTTTGGTTGGTATTCATCTTACTCTATGCTTTCCCTTACCATAATGATTGCTTTGGTCGGACATTCCCTGGCACAAATGCCGCATCCCTTGCAATATTGGTAACCGATTTCGTAAATTTTGTTTTCATCCCCGGTAATGGATCCAACGGGGCAGAAGATCATACATAATCCACAGTTGGTACATTTTTCTTTTAACATCACGGGTTTAAACGTTCTCCAGCTGCCTGTGTCGAGTGTATAAATTCCTTCATCACCCACGGGAGTAATAAACTTTTTGGACATTAAAATTCCTCCTGTTTTACGAGTTGAACATTTTCATATGCATCAATCGCTGCCAGCGCATTGTCATTGTTAAAAGCCAGCCTGATTTTTTCTTGAAGGATCTGCCAGTTGACCCATCCTGTAGCTTTTGCAAAAGCTCCCAGCATGGCTGTATTGGGGATTGGTTTTTTAAATCTCTCCAAGGCAATCCCGGTTGCATTGATGGAAAATACTTTCATGGGTTTTTCAGGTAAGGGCAAGCTTTCAACGGTTTTTTCGGTATTAATAATCACCACACCATGATCAACAAGTCCCAAAAAGGTTTGCGGCAGGTTGAGGAGAGTATCATCAAAGACCATCAGGACTTCTGGATGATAAACCTGGCACTTGACCCGGATCTCCTTGTCATCAATCCTGAGAAATCCAAATACCGGGGAGCCCTTTCGTTCCACTCCGAAAAATGGAATAAAGTGGGCATACAAGCCTCCCTCAACAACAGTCTCCACCAATATCTGGGCAGATTTAACAACTCCCTGCCCTCCGCGTCCGTGGAATCGGATCTCTTTCATTAAACACTCCTCCCTCACCAAATAATTCATACTATTTTTGTTTTCTTTATTATAAATTGATATTTGAATTCCGATAAGTTAATTGGTCAATCAATGATTTTTTTATATTCAGTTATAAGTGCAACCGCATTCTGACTGCTGGTGATGGAGACTCAGGTATAATGAATGCTACGAAAGAGGAATCATCCATGACATTTCCCAAACCATTTTATCGATGGCGTCCGCATCCCTGGCATGGGCTTGACCTGGGACCCAATCCGCCTGCAATTATCCATGCCTATATTGAGATCACCCCATTTGACCTGGTGAAATATGAGGTTGACAAGACTACCGGTTATTTACGGGTGGATCGTCCGCAGCGCAGTTCCTCGCAACCCCCAACACTCTATGGGATTATTCCCCGAACCTATTGTGGAGACCGGGTGCGGGCACTTTCACCCCATGCAAAGAAAGGTGACGGCGATCCGCTTGATATCTGCGTCATCAGCGAGCGCCCCATCACCAAGTCGGAAGTGGTGTTAAATGTAAGAGTCATTGGCGGAATCAAGATGATTGACAATGAGGAAGCCGACGATAAAATCATCGGTGTACTGGCGAATGACAGCTTTTGGGACAGCGCAATGGATATTGATGATCTGCCACCTGTCCTTGTGGAAAGATTGCGGCATTATTTCAGCACCTATAAAATCGTTCCCGGCAAGGAAAATGTCACTTTTATTGACAGCGTTTACAACCTGGAGCACGCACTGAAGGTGGTGGAAGCATCCATTATGGACTATAACGAGGAATTCGGTGGTTGATTGATCATTCTTCCTGATGGGACCGCCCGGAATTTGCCGGGCGGTTTTTTTACAACTTTTAATAATTTCCAGCGTACATTCTTTTGAACACAAGGAGAATGTATGATGGATGATCGTCCAGGTTGTCTTTCGGGGATATTTAAATTTTTCCTGCTTGGCTGGTTGTATGACTGGCTGCAGGATACGTTTGGTTATGGCAGGGGGGGATGCATTGGCTGCGGTTGTGGGACAATCCTGCTGATCCTGATGATCATTGCAGTATTATCCATCATTTTTAATACCGATTGGCTGAGCCTCACAGCCATTCCGGGTTTCCCGGTGATGTGACCAATTTTCAGGTGGCGACCTGGTTGCGACCGGCTTGCTTGGCAGCGTACATGGCGTGGTCAGCAAGCTTCATCAGGGTTTGAATATCCTGGATGGAGGACGTCAGCGTGGATACACCGAGGCTGATGGTCGCATCGACGATCAAACCGGCATCGACGAGAAACGGGATATTAACAACTGCAATCCGCAGCTGCTCGGCAACCTGACAGGCTTCCTCCAGGGAAGTATTGACGAGCAGAATCACAAATTCATCTCCACCCCTGCGCCCCAGGATATCAGTTGGACGGGTGTTTTGACGAAGGCGCTCAGCCAATACCTGCAAAACCTGGTCTCCCAGATCGTGATCATAGGTGTCATTGATGGACTTGAAATGGTCGATGTCCAGCAGGATTGCCGAGAGGGGTAAATTGTGCTGCCTGGCATGGTTCACCTGCTGCTGTCCCACCTGGTGCAGACCGCGCCAGTTTAAGAGCCCGGTCAATTCATCTGTAATCGAGATTTGACGTGTTTCCTCCAGGAGACGGGCATTTTCCAGTGCAGTGGCAGCCTGGTTGGCAAAGGCTTTCAGCCGTTCCACGTGCGTGGAGGTGTAAAAACCCGGCTGGGAACTGTCGAGATTAATGAACCCAGCGGTTTTTCCCTTAATGCGGATGGGGGCGGCAATATAGGAGCGGACCCATGCCATCTTGGGATCAAATACCCAGGTGGGATCGGTTTCCGTGTCCACAACAACCCGGGGAAGACCGTCTTGTACCATGCGAGCGAGATTGGGGAACTGCGTATAGCCTATGGTTAAATTAAGTACTTCGTCCTCAATTCCCAGTTCCTGGTATCCCAAGCCACGCACAATCCGCGCCCGCCCATCCTCTTCGATTAGCATGATGTTGGCTGCCGTGTGGGGCAGTACCCGCCCGACATTCGTTAGAATTCGATTGAGAACTTCCTCAAATTCCAATGTGCTGTTTAACGCAGCAGCCGTATCCGACAGGGCTTCCGCCAATGCCCGTTGTTCTTTCTCCAAAAGTTCTGTCTGCTGGCGAAAGAGGGCGGATCCAATTAAGTCGCTGGCAATTCGGAGACTTTCGATTTCCAGGGCAGACCAGACTCTTTCGTGACTGCAATCGTCATATTCAATAAAACCCCAAAAGTTGGAACCAACCATGATGGGAAGCACCAGGATGGATTGGATGCCCTGCAGCCGGAGCAGGTCTCTTTCCCCCTGGGGCAGGTTTTCCACGGGACCCACTAATATGTCCCCCTGGCTGAGGACCAACTCCCAGCGGCTGAAGCGCTCCGCATTCAGGTGATCCACGATACATTGTGATGTTGGAGAAATCCAGTTATTGATGCGGACATATTGGGGTTTCCCAATGGGGGGGATCTGCTTCTGATAAAGTTGAATTTGATCCAGGGAGCCGGCATTTCCCAATGCCTGGATAAAGCCGGGGATTTGCTCTTCCCATTCCGGGGCTTGTAACAAGGTGGTGGCAGCCGAACTGATTGCTTTTAATGTTGCATCCCGGCGCTCCAGAATGACCTTGTTTTGATTTTGACGTGAATACAGGCTTTCATTCTTTAGAATCAGGTCACGCAGCCAGCCGGTGAGGGATCCTCCAACAATGGTAACAAGAGACCCGGCAATTCCTCCCTGGGTCATCAGATATGCAAGAGTGGTTTCATCCATCTGGTACAAAACCACCGTATTGAGAATGGCAGCCAGAATCCCTGATATTAAACCTCCCCAAACTCCAAACAGGATGGCAGTCAGGATGACCGGTAGAAGGCTGAATGCCGTTGCCCCATATCCCAGCGCTTTTTCCAGCGATGGCAACGCTGCAAGATAGATGCTGCCACTTACGATAGCCAGCAATAAGCGCATCCACCTGGGGACCTGGTTAACGAATTTTCTGCCTTCCTGATGATGTAATTGGGGGGGGTACGTCAAAATTCCTCCGACATTTCCATTTTACCTGAGACTGTGTCAAAAATTCTTCACAAACCTGAAAGGTGCCCGTGGATTTTATCGTTCCCGGATTGGTCTTTCCAGTCGGAATTGGATATAATGACACCAATGAAAAGGTTACCAGGAGGTTAAGGATGGAAGGGTTTGGCAGAGAGGCTATTTCAGTTGATGTGGGCAAACGTTTGCGCACTTTGCGTGAGGAGCGGGGTATTTCCATTCGGGAACTGGCACGGCGAAGCCAATTATCTGCCAATGCGCTTAGCATGATTGAACGCGGGATGACCTCACCTTCCGTCAGTACTTTAAATAAACTTGCAACCGCGATGGAAGTGCCGATTACCGCCTTCTTTCGCGAAGACCCTGAAAAGGCAAGAGTGGTCCTGATGCGAGGTGGCGAGCGCCCGCGGGTTCCTTTCCTGAGAGGATTATTTGAAGGACTGGGCGGAGAAGCATACTCTGGTCGAATGGAGCCTTTTCTGCTCACACTCGAGAGCGGGGGGAGCAGCGGACCATTTGGTCTTACCCACACCGGGCATGAATTTGTTTTCTGCTTGCGGGGAAAATTGCTCTATGAAGTGGAAAACGAACGGTATGTTCTGGAAGCGGGTGACAGCCTGTTATTTGCCGCCCACCTGAAACATCGCTGGAGCAACCATAGTGGAACTGTCACCAGTGCCATTATCGTGATTTCCAGCTATGATGAAGACGATCATCCCGGTGAATACCATTTTGCGTCCATTGGTGATGAAAACGATTTTCCCCTGGAGGACGCCACCGATTTATAGATTTAACCAGCGGGAGGCGGCAGCGGGAAGATCCCGCATGGAGCCTGCTTGTTTGTGACAATCCGGCAGGGATTCAATAAACAACCGCCCATATTTTTTGGTCAGAAGCCGCCGGTCGAGGACGGCAACCACCCCGCGGTCAAACTGTGTCCGGATCAAGCGACCAAATCCCTGCCGAAACCGGAGGATTGCTTCCGGGATGGAATACTCATTGAATGGATCTTCAAAAGTTTCGGACCGGGCAGCGATGATGGGATCCGAGGGGACATCAAAAGGCAGCTTGACAATGACCAGCACGGATAATGCTTCTCCGGGAATGTCCACTCCCTCCCAAAATGCCCGGGTTCCCAGCAAGACGGCTTTTTCTGCATTGCGAAAATTTTCCACCAGGGTGTTGGAGGATGCCCCTTCACCTTGTTCATAAATTTCAATACCGGACCTGCCAAGTTCGTGCGAAATCGCCTGCGAAGTTCGTTTTAACTGGGCATAAGAGGTGAACAGCGCAAGCATCCTGCCACTGGTGGATTTTGCCAGTTGAATCAGCGTCTGTTCCACTGCCCGCTGGTAGGCACTGTCATTCGGTTCTGGGATGTCGTTGACCAGATAAAGCAGCGCAGCAGTCTCGTAATCAAAGGGGGAGCCCACGGACAATTCATCGGCTTCGTCGGCATTCAACCGGCTGCGCAGGTATTCAAATTCTCCATGCGTGGTCAGGGTTGCGGACGTGAGAATCACGCTGGCTTTTTCATGCCAGAGATATTGTTCCATCAATGGACCGATATGCAGCGGGGCGATTTGGAGGGCGATACGGGCATTGTTTGGTTCCTGTTCAATCCAGTAGATGAACTGGTGATCCGGTTCGCTGATCAGCGCCGTAATGTAGGTGTCCGCTTCCTTCAACCTGCGAAGCACAGTACCAAACGCTCCCAGAGAATCCAGGACTTCCTCCGGCAGGGCTTCTCCCAGGTCGTTCAAATCGGTGTGCAGATGCCCGCAGAGGGAGAGCAGCAGGTTGAGTGTTTCAGAGGCTGTCTCCCATGCCATCTCCACATCCATCCAATTGGGTTGGTTGCGGGTGGATGGGATGACACGGATCTGCTGGGTATAGGTGCCCATCGGCTGACCTTCCCGCATGCCATCAAGGAATTCGGCAATGGCGAGGAAAAACTGCTTAATGTCAGCGTCGGCACGGTAGACAAGGTCGGTCGCCCGGTTGACCTGTTGGTGCATCGAGGCAAAATCGGAAGGGCGCAGCAGGTTTCGCAGGAGGGTGAGCAGCCTTCCCAGGATCCCACTGGAGGTTCCTCCCAGCTCGCGCATCAACCGCTCCAGGTCGGGCTGGGTTGCCCGATAGCTGAGCGCGTTGGTGGAGGCTTCCTCCAGGTGGTGGGCTTCATCAACGATCAGGTAGTTGTATTCCGGCAGCACCCGGTTGCCGGTGACTGCATCTGAAAGCAGGAGGGCGTGGTTGACAATGACAAGGTGGGAGGTCTGGGCAGCCTGCCGGGATTGGTAGAATGGGCAGGTTCCTCCCATGCGGCTGACACAGATTTCCGCCCGGCAGCCTTCATCTTCAGCAGAAAGGTTGACCCAGGCTAGGCGTTCATAGGGACCATTCAGGTTGATTTCACTGCGGTCTCCCTGTCCGCCTTCATGAAGCCACACCAGCACCTTGGCAAGCACGCGCATTTCTTCCACGGTTTCCGGTCCGCGTTGGCGCAAGATTTGCAGCCTGCGCGGGCAGAGGTAATTGGAGCGTCCCTTGAGAATGGTGGCGCGCAAATCCAATCCGAGGGCGGATGCAAGGTCGGGAATATCCTTTTTGATTAACTGGTCCTGCAGGTTAATGGTATTGGTGGAAACGATCACCCTGGTGTTGTTTTGGGTTGCCCAAAGGGCAGCGGGAACCAGGTAGGCAAAGGATTTTCCTGTTCCGGTGCCGGCTTCCACCAGCAGGTGATAGCCTTCGGAAAATGCCTGGGCAACCGACCGCAGCATTTCCACCTGCTGGGGACGGGATTCAAAGTTTTCAAAATACCGCGAAAAAGGTCCCCCATACTCCAACAGGGAAGCAGCTTCATCAAGATCCAGCGGTGTGACGGGAGGGTTGGCGGTTAGAGGAGGTCCGGCTGGGGCTTCCGCCATTTGGAAGAGTTCGCCGTATTCAGATTCGTCCACATGACGTGGTTGGACGGGCTGGCGGGAGCGGGTTCGCAATACCTGCTGAAAAAGCCAGAAGCCATTCCACTCCAGTGGTTCCGCATGCCGGACAATTTCGGCAATTAATTCAATCGGCAGCGCGGATGCCTTGTCGTACAAATCCAGGAATACGGCATGCGTCAGGCGGGCATCATCCAGGGCGCGGTGGGAATTGGGGATCAGGATATTTAATATTTGACCAAGGCTGCCCAGGTTGTAGCGGCTGGCTGTGGGCATCAACACTGCAGCCAGCTCATAGGTATCTATGACGGGATTATCGAGCAGGATTCGCTGCTGTTGGAGAAACCCCAGGTCAAAACGGACATTATGACCGAGTACGGGTAGATCGCCGATGAAATCCACCAGGTTCTGCAAAACTGCCCGCAGGGGTGGGGCGTTCCGTACCATGTCATTGGTAATTCCGGTGAGTTGGGTGATTTGCGGCGGAATGGGGCGGTTGGGATTAAGCAAGGTGTTCCACTCTGCTTCAATCCGCCGCCCGTTGAACCGGACTGCGGCAATTTCGATGATGGCATCCCGTTGGGAATCCAAGCCTGTGGTTTCAATATCCAGTGCAACAATGGAGGGCATGAGAGGGATTATACCATTCGGGTTGTTTGTTGGTAGAATTGGTGGACATGAATCATCCAGAGGTAAAAACCATCGTCTTTGACTGGGGAAATACCCTGATGCAGGTATTCCCCGAATATGAAGGTCCCATGGTCACCTGGCAAAGGGTTGCCGAGGTGGATGGCGCACATGCTGCGTTGGAAATCCTTGCCCGGTCTTACCGTCTGGTTGTGGCAACCAATGCGGCTCAATCCAGTGCGGAACAGGTGCGGGCAGCCCTCAACCGGGTGGGGTTGGGAGAGTTCATCGATTCCATTTACACAGTTCACGAGCTGGGAGCCAGAAAACCTGCGCCGGAGTTCCATGGATCACTGGCACTCAGGCTGGGTGAAAACCCATCCGGGTTGGTCCTGGTGGGGGATGAATTTGGCAACGATGTCATGGGATCCTATGTGGCTGGTTGGCGTTCCATCTGGTTAAATCCGGATGGAAAATCCGCACCAGCACTCCTGCCTGTACAGGATGGAGAAATCACCAGCCTGAAGGAATTGCCCCGGGTTTTGGATGGCGGATGGCTTCCCCGCTATTCCGAATGCCTGGCGTGGTTAATCGGGCAAAAAGCGGGCACGAACCTGTTGACACACGTGCAGATGGTGGCGGCTGTGGCATATGCGCTGGCAGTTTTATTGCGGAGGAACGGCAAACCGGTAAACCCCATCCTGGCACACCGGGGTGGATTGCTGCATGACCTGGCAAAAATTACCGGTCAAGAGAATGATGAGGGGATGGATCATGGAGAAATGGCAGCCCGTCTTCTGGTTGACAGGGGGCAACCGGTTTTGGCGGAAATTGCCCAAAAGCATCTCCTGTTTGGGGTGTTGAATCCGGAGACAACCCCGCATACCTGGGAGGAGAAGCTGGTTTACTATGCCGATAAACTGGTCGAGGGCGGTCAACTGGCAGGTTTGGATCAAAGGATCTCCGCCCTGCAGCGCCGGTATCAACTGGATGGGCAAATCTTGAAGGATGTACTGATATCTTTGCGGAAAATGGAAGATGAAATCTGCGCTTCCATTCTGTTGGAGCGACATCAGTTGCTGGAACAGGTGCGCCGGATGATGTGGGAATAATTTGTATCCGGATCCCCAGCGTCCTCTACGGTGCCAGCAGGTTGTAGTAGTTGTAAATCCCCATGGATATTTCTGCAAACAGCCGGTTGGCATCATCCCAGATTAACTGTGCATCACGGTGCATGGAGATAACCAGTACATAATTGCCCGCCGGAGTATAGACGATTCCGGCATCGGAAATGGAATGGATATAGCCGTCCGATTCGGTGATCCAGCCGTGTTTATGGGCAATCTGGGTGCCTTCCGGGAGACCGGCTTGAATAAGAACGCCAATCCGGTTGTTTGCCAGGTAGGCAATCATTCGCTGGCATTCGGAACGGCTGATCTCCCCCGGAAAAACAGCTGCAAAGGCACCGCCGCCGGTTTGAGCACACTGGTATAAATCCGTCAGCAGCATACCCATGTCCACAGGGGTGGTCTGGTTGTAGGCATCCGGGAAGGTGGTCCAATCCGCGCGCTGATTGGCTGGTGTTTGGATCCTGCGGAGCAGAGGCGCACCGGGATAGAAATATCCAGCAAGGAAGCTGTTTTTCAGCCCCAGGGCTTCCAGGTCTTCCGTAACTGCAAGCGGACCCAGGTTGCCATCAAGATAATCCTGCATCAGTTGGTCAGCCGGGTCGTTTTCGGAACGGACAATCATTAATTCCATCAGGTTGGCAGCTTCCTGGGGCGTGGGTTCGTCCAACCGCCGCATCACGGAGATCATGATGGGAATTTTCATGGTGCTTGCGGCAGTAAAAGCAACTTCCGAGGGGTAGGTATCCCCCAGCGCATAAGCAAAACTGAGTTCCTGGTTTGTCTGCAAATCATATAAGTACACTTCCGTCATTCCATCAAAGCCGGAAGAGTCGATGATTTGCTGGAGAAGAATTTGCAGGTTCTGCAGGGTGGGGCGGGGGGGAGAAATCTTGCTGAATGACAGGTTCACAACCCGGTTGGTCGGCGAGCGCAACGCGTCTTCAATTAACAGTACTGCCCTATCAATATCGAGCGTGTTGCCCGATTTTCCAACTTCGAATGACGGAGTTCCAGGGATGGGTTTGGCAGCTTCTGCTGGCTGGTCGTATCGGCTGGAAATTTCAGTCACCAGGTATGTCCGCAGGCGATCTTCGGAGATGCTGGCACTGAGGGGGATGTTGGTTGTGGTGCTGGATTGGTTCCACAAGTAGTTCCAGAAGGCACTCCAGAAGGGAAGCTTTACCCTCTGCTGGTCAGCAGATGCGAGCATGGCTTCAAGGTCGAGGTCGAAGCCAGCCGTGGAGGGTTTGATCTGGATGACTGCATCCTGGTAGCGCATTTCGACGGGAACGCCATAGGCTTCCACCAGGCGGCTGGCAGCTTGTTCCCGCGTCAGACCACCGACAGGAATGTTGGCAATGGTGGTTCCCAGCGGAAAAGCACTCCGGATACGACTGAATTGCACCAGTTGCAAAACCAACAGCAGCGCGCCGATAAAAAGCAGGGCTATGGATATCCAGGGAAGGAAATTTGTTTGATTCCTGTTCATTTGATGAACTCCAAACAGCGAATCCGATTGTACCAGATTGTAGGAATCCTGCTGACGGGAAGGATGAAGATCAGAGAAATTTTTTAGTATATACTTATACATTATGAACGGAGAAGTATCCCCGGAAATCCAGGCTCTGCACCAGGTGTACCTGTTTCACACGTTCAGTACCGAGGAACTTGAAAATATCCTGGAACATGCAGAGATTGCTTCCTATCATCCTGGCGAAAAAATTTATGAAGTGGGAGACCCTGCCCGCGGCTTTTTTGTCCTGGTCAGTGGGAAGGTGCGGTTGACGCGTTGGCGCGGCGGAAAACTGGAAACCCTCCAGGTGCTGGATAACAGTGGATTCTTTGGACAGGAAATCTTATCCCGGGGAGAACTGCGGCACCTGACCGCGGAAGCTCTTTCTGATGTCCGGGTGTTAAAACTCAGCCTGACGTCACTGGACTGGCTGCTGGAAACCCACCCCAATCTTTCCGATGACCTGGACCTCGTCCGGTCGACCTACCAATTAGTTTTACGCGAAAAAATGCCCTGGCGGGGACCAAAAGAAATTGTCTATCTCATGATCCGTCGCCACCCGGTGTTTTTATTGATCCGGCTGTTGATTCCTGCCATGTTATCCATTCTCACGACATCACTTCTGACTGCGATTCATGTTCAAACGCAGAGTAAGACGGGTGCGTTGTTGGTTCTGGCAGGTATCTTTTTGTTCATCTGGCTGGCGTGGGCGGTGCTGGCATGGATTGATTGGGCAAACGATTATTCCATTGTGACCAACCGGCGGGTTGCCTTTCATGAAAAAATTATCCTGATTTATGACAGCCGCCGCGAGGTTCCCCTGGATGCCGTCCTGTCGGATGACAAGGAAACCACTTTTCTCGGGCGGCTTCTCTCGTTTGGGGATGTGGTGGTGCGAACGTATACCGGCATGCTGCACCTGCCGGACATCCCCAAGCCGGAGGCTGTGCGCAGGCTGCTCAATCAAGTGCAGGTGGTTGTTCGGGAAGCCTCAGAGATCAAGAGGCGGGCAACCATGGACGATACGATCCGGCAGCGGTTCAGGCATGAAGAGACGCCTGCCAGGGAGGATGAGGGTGAGGTTTCCCCCGTGATTCAACCCGGTCCTCTGCAAGCCTGGCTGGTGAATCTTTTCCAGATGCGAATCGTGAAAGGTACCAGCATTATTTACCGGACCCACTGGTTTATTTTATTACTCCGATTGTTCATTCCCACCATTCTTAACCTTGCCCTCTTCACAACCCTGATTCTGCGTTTGTTTGGCGTGATCCAGTTCCTGGATTTACGCAACTTTCTGTTATTGTGGTTCCTGATGGGATTGTTTGCAATTGGCTGGTGGGTGTATCAATATTGGGACTGGAGCAATGATCAGTACATTATTACCGACAAGGAATTAATTGATTATTTCCGCAAGCCCCTAGGCAGGGAGGAGCGGCGCTCCGCTCCACTGGAAAATATCCAGACTATTGATTACGAACAACGCAACCTGATTGCACTCATCTTCAACTATGGCACGGTATATATCCGGATTGGGGATGCAGAACTTACATTTAATAATGTATTTAATCCATCCGATGTGCAGCGGCAAATCTTTGAACGGTTCCTGGAAAAGAAAAAGAAAAAGGAAGATGACCGCGCCAGGGCAGAGCAGGAACGAATGCTGGAATGGCTGGAATCATACGATCGGGTGATGCGTACCCAGCCGGAAGAGGCGGTGGAGGGCGAAGAGGAAGAGGAGGAGGATGAAGATCACCCGGAGGAGGAAGAAGTTCCTCCCATGGAATGGTGATTGCGGTACAATGGGGGAACTGTGAGACGAAAGTACGATACTATTTACAGGTGAGCCAATGAGTTTACTGGATATTGTTTCCCTGCCGGACCCGGTACTGCGGCGGAAGGCACGCAAAGTCACGGTGTTTGATAAAGAACTGCAAACCCTGATTGATAATATGATTCATACCATGCGCGAAGCCCCGGGCGTGGGACTGGCAGCCCCCCAGGTGGGAGAATCCATCCGCCTGGTTGTGGTGGAATACCCCGATACAGATGATGATGAACCTGATGAGGATGCCCCCAAAAAATTATATGTGATGGTCAACCCGGAAATTGTTGAAACCTCCGAGGATAAGGAATTGGGAGTGGAGGGATGCCTGTCGGTTCCAGGGCTGGTGGGGGAGGTGGAGCGGCACACCCGGATTGTGGTCAAGGGTCTTAACCGCCAGGGGAAACCAATGAAGGTCAAGGTAAAAGGCTGGATGGCGCGTATCTTCCAGCATGAAATTGATCATCTGGATGGCATTGTCTTTCCAGACCGCGCCACCCGCGTCTGGCAGCCCCGGGAGGGAGAGGAACTACCGCTGGATTAAGATGTTTCTGACCCATCTTTCCCTGACTCACTTCCGCGCCTACACCCGCCTGGACATGGATGTTCCCCGGCGGATTGTTTTGCTGGTGGGTGATAATGCGCAGGGGAAGACCAGCATCCTGGAAGCCGTTTATTTTTTTGCAACCTTCACATCTTTTCATGCTTCCAGTGATAAACAGCTTCTCAATTTCTATGCATCCCAGGAACCGCTGGCGGTTGCGCGACTGGTGGCGGAATTTGACCGGGAGGGGAAGCATCACCGCATGGAAGTCCGCCTGATCCAGGAACCGGTGGGTCCCATGGGCAGCCGCACCCGCAAGGAAATCCTGGTGGATGGCGTCAAACGGACCGCCCAGGAAGCCCTTGGCATCTTCAATGCCGTCATATTCCTGCCGCAGATGATGACGATCCTGGAGGGTGGACCCGATGAGCGGCGCCGGTATTTGAATCTTGCCATCTCCCAAGCAATACCAGGGTACGCCCGGGCTTTAAGTGAGTACCAGCAGGCATTGACCCAACGCAATGCTCTGTTAAAGCAACTTTCCGAGCGGGGTGGTGCCCCGGATCAACTGTTGTACTGGGATGAAATCCTGGCGGACAGGGGATCGCTCATCATTTATGCGAGAATTGCAGCCATCCAGGAAATGGAGCGGATTGCTGCGGAATTCCACGAAAAATTAACCCGCCGTGAGGAGGTTTTGCGGCTGGTTTACCAACCAGCTTATGACCCCGCACGTCCTCAAAATGGACAGATGGGATTGCCGATTCAAACACCCGTCCAACGGAATGGTATTCCCATGGCTCAAATTCGCCAGGGGTTCGTGGAGCGGTTATCCGCCATTCGGGGGGAGGAAATTGCGCGGGGAATGACAACCATTGGACCCCACCGCGATGAATTGCGTTTTCTTGGAAATGGGCGTGACCTTGGCGATTATGGTTCCCGAGGGCAGATGCGGACTGCTTTACTGGCGCTCAAGCTGGCGGAAGTGCAGTGGTTGAAGCAGCGCACCGGGCAGAATCCTGTCCTGCTATTGGATGAAATCCTGGCGGAGTTGGATGTCCAGAGGCGGTCTGACCTGTTGAATACCCTCCTGGATGTTGACCAGGCGCTTTTCACCACGACCGATCTCAACTTGTTCGATCCCAGCTTTGTTGAGCAATGTGCGGTCTGGCGGGTCAGTTCCGGGAAGGTGCAGCCGGAGTTGGATTAATTACAACGGTTTTCGGGATGGAATTCCCACCCGGCGGGGATAAGCAGCGGGTGTGGGTTTGATCTTCTTCATGACAACAAGATAACGGGCTTCCTCCACGCGGGGAATCATTACCAGAATCAGCGGGCGAATAACCCCCCCAGGATGGTGATGGCTCGATTGGCTTGCTGGCTTTCCGCCGGGGCGGTGCTGCCTTTTTGGGCAATTGCAAATCCACCCACGCGAACCAAGGGCAGGAGGTATTCCGCCAGGATATTCAATTGTGCCACAGCCCGGGCTGTTGCTGCATCGTACATCTCCCGGTGGGTATCCTGTGCGCCTACTTCTTCTGCACGGGCAGTGATCACTTCAACATTCTCCAGCTGCAGGGTATCCACGATATGTCTGCAGAAATCGGCTTTTTTGCCGATGGATTCCACCAGGGTAAGGCGCAAGCCCGGCATGAGAATTTTCAGCGGAATGCCGGGGAAACCGGCTCCCGTGCCGATATCAATCAAGGAAGCCGGTGGCTCCATCTCACGCCAGGCATATGTACAGGTCAGCGAATCCAGGAAGTGCTTCCTGATCATGTCGGCTGGCTCCCGGATGGCGGTCAGGTTGATCCGCTCATTCCATAAGAGCAGTTCCTGGGCATAGACCTGGAATGCTTCTTCCTGAACAGGTGAGAGGTCCATCCCCAACAGATTCTTTACAAGGAGCGGCAGGGAGTTCATTTGGGTGGGATCATCCATCATTTGCAGAACCCCATGACAATCTCATACAGGGCTTTGATGCCGGTTGGCAGGATTTCATCATTAAAGACATAATTGGGCGCATGCAGGGGGATCATTTCCTGTCCTTCTTGATCATTTCCGATGAATAAAAAGACCCCTGGAACCTCTTGTTGATAGAGCGAAAATTCCTCACATCCCATGCCTGCGTTGAAGTCATTGATCACCCATTGGGGTCCGAATGAACCGAGCAGGATATCCTGCACCATGGAGGTTAATTGAGGATCATTATACACGGGCGGCATGACGTAGTGATAGGTCATCTCATACTTTGCCCGAGCCGCGTAAGTTATGCCTTTAACAATCTCTTCAATCCGGTTCCTGATAAATTCCCGGGTATTTCCATCGTATGTTCGCACAGTCCCTTCAAGGGTTACTGTTTTTGGAATAATATTGACCGCTGTCCCGCCGTAAATTTTTCCGATGGTGATGGTCGTTGGGGTTAACGGATCGATTTCCCGGCTGATAATCGTTTGAATGCCGGATATGATATCCGAAGCAATCAGGATTGGATCAACTGCCAGGTGAGGCCATGCACCATGACCGGGCTTGCCAATGATTTCAATTTTAAACAGGTCACTGGATGCCAGCACCGTTCCAGGCACAACTGCAATTACACCCTGCCTGATTCCATGCCAATTGTGGAGGTGAAATATTGCATCCACGTCTGGATTTCTCAATCCACCAGCCCGAATGATTTCTGCTGCTCCACCGGTTTCCTCCTCTGAAGGTTGAAAAATAAACTTTATATTCCCCCTTAACGCATGCTTCTGTTGGGAAACAATTTTTGCAGCTCCCAAAACGAAGGTCATATTGCCATCGTGACCACATCCATGAAAAACCCCCTTGTTTTGCGATGCATAATCCACACCCGATTTTTCGTCCATGGCGAGCGCATCCAGGCAAGCCCTGAGGGCGATTGTTGGTCCATCAGAATTTCCCCGCAAGATCCCAATCACACCGGTTCCGCCAATGCCTGTTTGTACTTCAAACCCCAATTGATGTAGATATCTGGATACTGTTGCGGCGGTTTGATGTTCACAGAAGCCCACTTCGGGAAAGCGGTGCAATTCTTTTCGAAGACTGATCATCTCGTCCAACATCTGCTGTATTGCTTGATCTATGTTTTCCATCTGACGTCTCAATCCAAGTTTCACTTAATAAATTCAGATCAACCAGCAATAGAATTCTATCATTTCACCATACAATCCAAGGGAATTGATGGTGAACCTTAAAAAAACCCCCAGCACTTCCTGGTTACGCCCAGGGAAAATTTTCCCAAATGAATGGATTCTGGCAACAAGGGTTTTCCCATTCTGCTGCCCTGAATTTTAATCTGAAATTGAGATGAAGAATATATTGCATTCCAATCAGGATTGATATATAATAACTTGGTTGTTTGGTGTACCGATGGAACACCACTCACAGAAAGGTCGTAGTATGGAATTCAAGCGCACAAACATCTTCCGAATCGCAGCCGTCAACGGCGGTGGTTTTGCGATTCCTTCTCGGAGTGCGCCTGTTTCCAGGTAAGGTCCCACGTACCAAACCAACCACGGGCAGCTCCAAGCCCGTGGTTTTTTTATCAGGATGCAATCAGATCACGGGCAACCCCGTGGTCTTTTTGATTAATAAGGATTTTTGAAATGGCAGAAGCAATTGTTGTAGATCATGTTTATAAGAAATTTGGCAAGCCGGTGGATCCCTTTTGGCAGCGGATGCTGCATCGCGACTCTCCCGCAGGAGCCAACGGGAACAACGGCAATGGAAATGGGCATCATGGAAAGGACAACGGCGGGCGGAAATTCGTTGTTGCTGTTGATCACATTTCATTTTGTGTGGGCGAAGGTGAAATCTTTGGCGTACTGGGTCCCAATGGCGGTGGCAAGTCCACCCTCATCCGCTTGATTTCCACATTATTGATCCCGGACAGCGGGCAGGTGATGGTATTTGGTTTTGACGTAGTCCGCCAGCCGATGCAGGTTCAGCAACTGATTAACCGGGTATCGGTGGAAGCGAGCTTCTTCAAGAAACTATCACCGATGGAAAACCTCCTGTATGGGGCACGCCTCTATGGGCTGGACAGCCGCCAGACCCGCAGGCAGGTGTTGGATATCCTGACACGGTTGGGCTTGGAGCGGCGGGCGATCTATAATCCAATGGAGGAGATGTCGCGCGGGATGCAGCAGAAGGTTGCCGTGGCGCGGGCGCTGCTTTCGCGCCCAAGACTTTTACTGCTGGATGAGCCGACAACTGGCTTGGATCCCCGCTCCAAGCGGGAAGTCCAGGCAGTGGTTCAGGAACTGCGCCAGCAACACGGAACCACGATTTTAATTACCACCCACGATATGGTGGAAGCGGATCATCTCTGCGACCGGATTGCCATCCTGGATAGTGGTCGGGTCCAGGCATTGGATACGCCGCAGGGCTTGAAACAACGAATTCAACCGGCGGATGGTCACGAGCCGACGTTGGAAGACGTATTTATGGAATTGACTGGAAAGAAACTGGTCAACGAAGAAGAGGAGTCGGAATGAACAACACACAATTATTTATCAGCGAGCACCTGAAATTAACGCCGATAGACGTTGAAAAGGATGCCCCCGTGGAGGCGGGCTTGACGCTGGACCTGGATTATGTCCGCCACCTGCAACCGGATATGCGCCGTCCTTTGAGTGTATTTGAGGTCAAGGCATATTATACGGAGTTGCTCAAGGAACTAAAAAAAGGGCAAAACCAGTACCATTTTGTCATCCGGCGGCGGGACGATCCCGAAGAGCGGGTTGCAGGATTCATCCGCATCCGCTGGATTGAGTGGGCAAATGCGCATGCTTTCCTGCAAATAGCGATTGGCGACCCGGAGGTGCGGGAACAATATGCCATGGAAGTAATCGAACTGGCGTTGCAGTATGCCTTTGGCGAGTTGAACCTGTATGCACTCACCTGTACCATACCTGGTCATGAAGAACAGTCATGGAGGCTGCTTGAACAGGCTGGATTTGTGCGTGAGGCAACTCAGCGGGAAGCAGTGTATGGGAAGGGGCAGTATTGGGCTTTATATACCTATGGAATATTAAAACCGGAATGGGAAGCCAATCGGAAAGAGGTGCAGGCATGATCATCAATAAAGAATTACAGGGCGAACTGGTTTGTTTAAAACCATTGGAACCGGAGCAGGGTGCGGCTTTATTCAAAATTTGGGACCGCGATGCCGTATATATGCGTTTTCTAGACAGTGAACCGCCCAACCTGTGGGTGGAATCCGAATCCAAGGCATTTCTTGAAGAGATGGTACCCAAGATTTATTTCTTCACCATTAATACCCGTGAAGATGAGAAACCGATAGGCTCCATTTCACTTGGCGGGTTTGATTGGATTGCAGGCAATGCCGAAGTGGGTATTGGCATTGGCGAGGAGGAGTACCGCGGCAGGGGTTACGGTACGGATGCCATGCGGGTGATTGTCCGGTATGCCTTCCGTGTGTTGAACTTGCGGCGCGTATCACTGGGTGTGTTTGAATACAACCCGCGGGCAATCCGATCCTATGAAAAAGCCGGTTTTACTGAGGAGGGTCGTCTGCGCCAGTATGTCAACCGGTTTGGCAGGCGATGGGATGTTGTGTTAATGGGTATCCTGCGGAGCGATTGGGAAAAGCTCCGGAAGGAGGAACAGGAGTAACAAATGGCGGCTGTTGTTGGGCAACTACGTGCTTCCTACGCATTTGTGGAGCGAAATTTTAACCTGATCAAACGGTACTGGTCCTGGGAGCTGGTCTGGTTGGTGTATTCCATTGCCGAATCGCTTTCCGTCAGCTTTATTGGGCTGGGCATGGAGGTGATTGGCGGTGGCGGCAAGGCTGCAACCGTGGACAGCCGCTACCTGGTGCTTTATCTGCTGATTGGCACGCTCGTTTGGCGGTATCTTTCCAGTATTTTTTACTGGATCACCAACATGATCGGGATTGAACGCTGGGAAGGTACCATTGAGTACACTCTCATGGCTCCGGTACGGCGGATCGTCCACATGCTTGGGCAAACCTTTTTTGCTGTCTTGTACAGCATGTTTTTTACCGGCGTAATTTTGGCGGTTACTGCCCTGATTTTTCAGATTGACCTTTCCAATGCCAACCTGTTCGGCGGTGTTTTGCTGTTGCTGGCAGGTAGTTTTTCATTTATTGGAATTGGGATTATGGCTTCGGTATTGCCGCTGCTCTTTCCGGAACGCGGGGAACAGATGACCCATGTATTCATTGCCCTGCTGCTGTTGGTTTCGGGTGTCTATTATCCCGTCAGCGTACTGCCGGGCTTTTTAAAGAACCTGGCGGTATTCAGCCCGGCAACTTATGTGCTGGATGGCACCAGGCGGGCTTTGTTGGAAGGCTTGCCAACCAGCCAGATGTGGCAGTATGCCTGGCCGGTTCTGTTGATGGGTGCTGCCCTGATTCCCTTGGGCTTGTGGGTGTTCCGTATGGCGGAAATCTATGCCAAAAAGACCGGTAAATTGCACCGGAATGGATAGTATGAATTGATTGGAGGACCAAATGCAAACAAAGTTGGAGCAGCATTTTCATTTTCGACCGGCAACCCTGGATGATATTTCCCAGGCGGTGGACTTATTTAATACATATTCTATGGCAACGGTTGGCTACAACCAGGATACGGTGGATTCGCTCAATATTTTTTGGCGCACACCAGGATTTGACCTGAACACCCATACCCTCATGGCAATCACCAGCGATGGCAGGCTTGCTGGGTATGGCGAGGTGTGGAATACCCAGTCTCCGCATGTCCATGTCTATGGGTATGGATGTGTTCTACCGGAGTATTGGGGGATGGGGCTGGGGCGGCATCTTGACTCCTGGATCAACCGGCGGGCGATGCTCGACCTGCCCAAAGCACCGGAAGGTGCCCGGGTGATGTTGATGTGCAGCACTGCGGACCAGGATGTTCACACCAATCACTTCCTTCAACGGGCAGGGTATCAACTGGAGCGGCGGTATTACCAGATGCGAATCGAAATGCAGTCTCCACCGCCGTCTCCTGTATTGCCGGAAGGGATCCTGATCCGCAGTATGATTCCCAACCGGGAGGAACGCGCCGTTGTCCAGGCGATAGACGATTCGTTCCAGGATCATTGGGGATTTGTCCAGGAGCCATTTGAGCAGCATTATGAACGCCTGATGGCGTACGTGAATGCCCGCAAGGATTATGATCCCAGCCTGTGGTTTGTGGCAATGGCAGGAGACCGGATTGCTGGATTTTCCCTTTGCTACCCATCAACGGACGAAGACTCGGAATTGGCTTGGCTCCAAACCCTGGGGGTACTGCGTCCCTGGCGGAAACAGGGGCTGGGATTGGCGTTGCTGCACCATACGTTCGGCGAATTTTACCGCCGTGGAATCAACAAGGTGGGATTGGGTGTGGATGCAACCAGCCTGACGGGTGCCACCCGGTTGTACGAACGTGCAGGGATGCACATCCACCGCCAATACAACACGTATGCCAGGGTACTGCGGGATGGTGTGGAATTGGGTACCCAGACACTTGAGAATTAACCAACAGCCGGGCAATCCGGCAGAATTTGGAAGAACATCATGGAAACGAAAATGGAAGAAATTCATATACCCGATGCGCCGGACCTTCCGGGCGTTTGTTACCGGCGGTTTCGCGGTTCGGAGGATTACCCCGGTATGCTGGCGGTAATTCAAGCATCCAAACTGGCGGATGGAGTGGAGCGGTCCGATACCCTGGAGGAACTGGCAAACAATTATTCCCACCTCTCTCACTGTGATCCGTACCGGGACATGGTGATGATTGACCATGAGGGGAAGTTAATTGGCTACACGCGCATGGAATGCAACCAGCAATCCAACCCGGATGTGATGCTATGCTGGCACCTGGCTTTCCTCCACCCGGAATGGCGCCGTAAGGGCATTGGCAGGGCAATCCTGCACTACAATGAAAATCACCTGCGGAAACTGGCGGGAGAACATCAAACCGACCTGCCGTTTTACCTTGGTGTGGATGCAAATGATTCTGAGGTGGGGAAAAATGCCCTTTTCCTGGCAGAAGGCTACCAGCCGGTGCGGCATTTTTATAAAATGGTTCGCCCATCACTGGAGGACATCCCCAACGCGCCATTGCCGGAAGGCATTGAAGTGCGCCCGGTGGAACCGGAACATTACCGACCCGTCTGGGATGAGATGCAGGTCGCATTCCGAGATCACTGGGGTTATTCTCCGGAAAGTGAATCGGACTACGAAGGCTGGCAAAAATCCTCCTCCTTCCAGCCGGATCTCTGGCAGGTTGCCTGGGACGGAGATATTGTTGTTGGGACTGTCCTGGGGTATATTACCGAGAATGAAAACCGGGAATACGGACTCCGGCGTGGTTATACAGAGGAAATTACTGTGCGCAGGGAGTACCGCGGCAGGGGAATTGCCCGGGCGCTGATTGCCTGCTGCCTGCGGGCGCTGAAAGACCGCGGCATGACCGAAGCAGCCCTGTTTGTGGATACCGAGAATCTATCCGGTGCATTGCGTTTATATGAGGGGATGGGGTACCGCCCGGTGGTTCGCTCAACGCATTACCGAAAACCATTGAATTAAATAAAAACAAGTCAAAACCGGTAGAAGCTTAAGGTCAGCGCCTCTGCCGGTTTTGACTTTCTGATGCTTTTTTTACCCTCCCGGATGGGGTTGTGATATACTCTCATCGCAATTTTCCAGTGTATGGAGGCAGTGATGAACGAATATGTGGCAATCCGGGCTGTCATTTTTGATATGGGAGGTGTCATTCTCCGTTCGAGGGATGAGACGCCGCGGATCCGGCTGGCGCAGACATTTGGGTGGACACACGAGGAATTGATCCAATTTGTTTTTGGAAGCGAAACTGCCCGGAAAGCGACTGTGGGAGAAATCACAGAAGAACAGCACTGGGAATCTCTGCGCTCCCGATTGGGCATTTCTCCTGAAGAGATGCATACCTTTCAGGAAACCTTCTGGGAGGGAGACTTTGTAGACCGGGAACTGCTCGGTTTTATCGGTGGACTCCGGCGGGAGTATAAAACCGGTCTCTTGAGTAATGCCTGGTCGGGGGCACGCAAGGCGGTGACAGAAAAATATCACGCGCTGGATGTTTTTGACATCTCCATTTTCTCTGCGGAAGTGGGATGCGCCAAACCGGATCCGGCTATTTACTGGATGATTCTCAACCAACTGGGTGTCCAACCCCCTGAAGCCATTTTTGTGGATGACTATACCCCCAATGTGGATGCCGCGGCAGCACTTGGAATTCATGCCATCCGCTTTATCAACCTGGAACAGGTACGCTGCGAAGTGATTGCCCGACTGGACGGTCACCCTGGATGTTGATTGTTGGGGTTGTTGCGGATACGCATATCCCTGACCGGGCGAGGGAACTGCACCCGGCATTATGCCCGGCATTGCAGGCGGCGGGTGTTCAGTTGATTCTTCATGCTGGTGATATTTGCTCTCCCCTGGTACTGGCTCAACTGGGGCAGCTTGCTCCCGTCCAGGCTGTGCGGGGAAACCGGGATTGGTTCTTCCAGCCTCCACTGCCAAAGATCCTGCAATTGGATTGGGAGGGTGTGACTATTGCATTGGTTCATGGACATGGCAGCCTGTGGCAGTATTCCTGGGACAAGGTGCAATATTTACTGAAAGGATACCAGTTTTACCGGTATCATAACATTGTGGCAGGTGAGGCGGGGTCTGCACAGGTGATTGTTTTTGGTCATACGCATACTCCTGAAAATCGCACGGTGGAGGGGCGTTTGTTGTTCAATCCGGGGTCTGCCTGTCATGGAGTGCGCCGTTCTGTGCAGCCGTCATTTGGCATCCTGCGCATCCATGAAGGTGCCGTCCAGGGAGAGATCCATCCACTGGAAGGCTGGCGGTTATCTGCAACGGGGCAATGGGTGGAAGTCCCTGCCAGCCACTGATCGATTGGATAATTGTGATAAAATCATCTGCTGTGGGGAATTGATATCTTAAAATATTGAGGATGATCTTGACCGGGCTGGACAGGCTTGTTATAATAACCATTTGCGTAAAATGGCGCAGTGTGCCTGTGAAAGCAATCGTTTTAACCGGACCTTTTTTTGCCAGGAGAATGTTATGCCTTCTGCTTTGCCCGTCAAGCCGTACTTCCGTATCCCGCCGATCTTTGATCTGCCCAACCTCATTGAAGTTCAAATTGAGTCTTTCCAACGGCTGAAATCTGAAGGTCTTGCAGACCTGTTTGATGAAATCTCCCCAATTGAATCCTATAACAAGGGAATGAAACTCTATTTCCCGGGTCGCTCACCGGAAGCCAGGCAGTGGGGATTACGCTACTGGTTTGGCGAGCCCAAGCACACGGTGGATGAGTGTGTGGAGCGTGACCTGACCTATTCCTCCCCGCTGTACGTCTCTGTGCTGCTGGCGGGATCCGAAGTGCCCGAACCCATGAAGCAGGACGTATTCCTTGGGGACTTCCCTGAAATGACAGAAAAGGGTACGTTCATCATCAACGGTACGGAACGTGTGGTGGTTTCCCAGCTGATCCGCTCTCCTGGTGTGTATTTTGAAGCCCAGACGGATCGCACCACGGGTCATCGCATGGCGTTTGCCAAGCTGATCCCGGACCGCGGCGCATGGATGGAATTTGAAACCCGCAAGAATGACTACATCATCCTCAAATTCAATCGCAAGCGCACAGTGCCGATTACCATTTTCCTGCGTGCATTGGCTGCTGTCAGCGATGGCTTGCCAGACTCGCCCTTGACTAATGGAACGGATGAGGAATTGATTGCCCTCTTCCAGGATATTGATAACGACCCCGACCGCATGTTCATCACCTCCACCATTCGCCAGGAACCCACCTGGGTGTTGGACAGGGGCATGACCATTGCACAAGAAGCCCTGATTGAATTCTTCAAGCGTATGCGTCCGGGAGATCCGGCAACGTTGGAAAATGCACGCGGATTCCTGGAGGAGCAATTGTTTGACCAGCGTCATTATGACCTGGAGCGGGTGGGGCGCTACAAGCTGAATCAAAAACTCGACCTGGCGGACCGCATCCCGATGAGTCACCGTAACATCACCCGCTGGGATATTGTCTATCTTGTACGCCGCATGATTTTGATCAACAACGAGCGTGAAGACAAGGATGATATCGATCATCTGGGCAACCGCCGCGTGAAAACCGTGGGTGAGCTCATCCAGAACAAGCTGCGGGTGGGTTTGCGCCGCATGGAACGCGTGATTAAGGAACGCATGTCCATCCGCGAGCAGGACCAATATTCTCCGGTCAGCCTGATCAATATTCGTCCTGTAGTGGCTGCCATGCGGGAGTTCTTTGGCTCCAGCCAGTTATCCCAATTCATGGATCAGACCAATCCATTGGCGGAACTGCGCCACAAACGCACCCTTTCCGCACTGGGTCCGGGTGGTTTGCGGCGGGAGCGCGCTGGTTTTGATGTTCGGGATGTGCACCACTCGCACTATGGACGCATCTGCCCGATTGAAACACCGGAAGGTCCAAACATTGGTTTGATTGGTCGCCTGGCATCCTTCTCACGTGTTAATGAATATGGATTTATTGAGACTCCCTATCGCAAGGTGGTGAAAGTGCTGTCCAGCACGGACCCGCGCCTGGACGGGCGGCTTTTAAAGGAAACCCTGACGGATCCTGAAACTGGTGAGGTGATTGCCAAAGCAGACGAACGGATAACTAAAGAGATGCTGCCTGCCATTGCAAAACTGGGGCGGGCAGCCATCATGGTTCAGTCCTTTGTTTCCGACGAGATTGACTATCTCTCGGCGGATGCTGAAGACAAATTTGTGATCGCCCAGGCAAACACACCGGTCAATCTTCATGGAGAATTTACCGAGGAACGGATTTCCTGCCGGCATCACTCTGATTTTACAATTGCATCACCCGATGCAGTCAATTATATGGATGTTGCGCCGCACCAGGTGGTGGGCATCTCTGCTGCATTGATTCCCTTCCTGGAGCATGACGATGCCAACCGTGCCCTGATGGGATCCAACATGCAGGCGCAGGCTGTTCCATTAATTGCCCCGGACATTCCGTTGATCTCGACCGGCATGGAAAGATATGCCGTGAAAGATTCCGGTCAGGTGCTTGTGGCGGATGAAGATGGCGAAGTCATTTCGGTAACTGGACGGGAAATCATTGTCCGCACGGAAAAGGGGTTGAAGACCTATTTGCTGCGGAAATATCAACGCTCCAATCAAAGCACGTGCATTGACCAGCGCCCGGCAGTTGTCAAGGGTCAGCGCGTTCACAAGGGAGATGTGCTGGCAGATTCCTCCTCCACGGTGGATGGAAACCTTGCATTGGGACAGAACGTGGTGGTCGCCTTTGTCTCTTGGGAAGGCGGCAACTTTGAAGATGCCATCCTGATTTCGGAACGCCTGGTGGAAGAAGACCGCTTCACTTCCGTCCATATCGAAAAATACGAAGTGGAAGCCCGCGATACCAAGCTGGGACCTGAAGAAATCACGCGCGACATCCCAAATGTCGGCGAGGATGCCATCAAGGATCTTGATGAACAGGGCATCATCCGCATTGGAGCGGAAGTTGGACCGAATGATATCCTGGTAGGCAAAATTACCCCTAAGGGTGAGAAGGAATTGACACCGGAAGAACGTCTGCTTCGCGCCATCTTTGGTGAAAAATCCAGGGACGTGAAGGATACATCCCTCCGCATGCCGCACGGCGAGCGTGGAAAGGTGGTGGATGTCAAGGTCTTTACCCGGGCGGATAACGTGGATCTTTCTGCAGGCGTGGATATGATGGTGCGTGTCTCCGTTGCACAGACCCGCAAGATTACCGCCGGTGATAAGATGGCGGGACGTCATGGGAACAAGGGCGTGGTTTCCCGCGTGGTGCCTGTGGAAGACATGCCCTATCTTGAAGATGGCACACCTGTGGATATTATCCTGAATCCATTGGGTGTTCCTGGTCGTATGAATATTGGTCAGGTGCTGGAAACGCATCTTGGCTGGGCAGCTCTCCGGCTTGGTTTCCGGGCAATCACCCCTGTTTTTGACGGTACCAATGAGTTGGAAATTGAAGCCGAACTTGCACGTGCCTGGATGATGGATCAGGCATGGACGGAAGTGATGAGAGACGCATGGAAGTGGATTCAGCAGGATGAATTTGACCCCATGCTGATCCGCGATGATGATGAAGTCCGCCTGCTTTATCTGGAGCAGTGGCTTGGCAGCCTTGGATACGACGTGCCGCGCTTGCTCAGTGACCCGTACTATGCCCGGCGCAGCACCCTGGTGGAATGGCTGAAGACCAAGGGATACAACCCGGACGAGTTATTGAATTTTGATGGGGTTCCCCCATCATCCCCCCAGATTCTTCCAGAGGATGTTCTGGTCATTGCTGCCTGCCTGCGGTTATGGCTGACCGGGCAGGGAGTGGATACCAGCGGCATCGCTGATGAAGATTTGCGGGCTGCCGCCAATCAATACATGGAGAAAAATGGAATTCCCGTTCCCATTATCGGCAAGCAGGTTCTCCGGAACGGGAAAACCGGGCAGCCATTTGACCAGCCGGTCACTGTGGGTGTGATGACCATGCTCAAGCTTCACCACCTGGTGGAAGACAAAGTACATGCCCGTTCCACCGGTCCGTACAGCCTGGTGACCCAGCAGCCGCTGGGCGGCAAGGCGCAATTTGGTGGTCAGCGCTTCGGTGAAATGGAAGTTTGGGCGCTGGAAGCCTATGGCGCAGCTTACACTCTGCAGGAAATGCTGACGGTCAAATCGGATGATGTGCAGGGGCGCGTGGCTGCCTACGAAGCCATTGTCAAGGGAGATCCGCTGGAGGAACCCAGCCTTCCGGCATCCTTCCGGGTGTTGGTCAAGGAACTCCAGAGTCTGGGGTTGGCAGTGGAAGCTGTCATGGATTCTGGCGAGATTATCCGGTTTGGCAAAGATGAGGAACGGGTTCGTCCTCCCAAAACCACCACGGGCTTCCTGGACCTGGGCGGTCCTGTGGGCGGGTTGGGAGATGACGAAGGCTTGTCTTGACGATGGTTGGAGCCGATGATATAATCAACCTTCGTTGCCCTGAAGCCGGATAAAGCGAGCCGCGCTTCCCCACGAATTTTGGACGTCGGGTAGGCCATCACTGCAGGCGATGGCCTCCCTTATTGAGAAAGAATCGGTATTCTATTTTTCGGACGAGCAATTGTCCACCATTTTTACGGAGGCAAGGAAAGTGCCCACAATCAACCAGTTGATCCGCAAAGGTCGTCAAACCAAGCGAACCAAAAGCAAGTCGCCAGCGCTGCAGTTCACCTTTAATTCGTTTCATCAGAAACGGACGCGCCAGTTGAAGGGTGCGCCCCAGAAACGTGGTGTCTGCACCAATGTCCGTACAATGACGCCCAAGAAACCGAATTCCGCGCTGCGGAAAATCGCCCGCGTCCGCCTCAGCAATGGGATTGAAGTAACGGCGTACATCCCGGGTGAAGGTCACCAGCTCCAGGAACACTCTGTGGTCATGGTGCGCGGTGGTCGTGTGAAGGACCTGCCGGGTGTTCGGTATCACATTGTGCGTGGCACGCTTGACACCACGGGTGTCAATAAGCGCGCCCAGGGTCGCTCCAAGTATGGCACCAAGCGACCGAAGAAATAGTTTGAAATTATAGACGGAGTAAGAATTCATGCGTCGAACGAAACCAGAACCAAAGGAATTTCAACCCGACATCCGCTTCCAAAGCGTGTATGTGACAACCATGATTCATCACATGCTGCGCCGCGGCAAGAAAACCACGGCAGTGGGAATCATGTATGATGCGCTGGATATGGTGCAGCAAAAGACCGGTCGCCATCCGATCGAGGTCCTTGAGCAGGCACTGCGCAATGTGGGACCGCAAATGGAAGTTCGCCCACGCCGTGTTGGTGGTGCAACCTACCAGGTCCCCATGGAAGTTGCGCAGGATCGCCGGGTGACCCTGGCGATGCGCTGGATTCTGGATGCTGCCAAATCCCGCGGCGGGAAATCCTTCGCCGAAAAACTTTCCGGCGAAATCCTGGATGCAGCCAATAATCAGGGTGCTTCCGTCCGCAAGCGCGAAGAAACCCACAAGATGGCGGAAGCGAACCGCGCCTTCTCCCATTACCGTCTCTAGGAGATGATGGCTTAGCCACAGGTGCTCCATGGCAGAGGAATTTCCGTTAGAGCGGTACCGCAATATTGGGGTCATTGCCCATATTGACGCCGGTAAAACCACAACAACCGAGCGGATCTTGTACTTTACCGGCAAGACCTATCGGGTTGGTTCGGTGGATGATGGTACCACGGTTACGGACTGGATGCCCCAGGAGCGCGAGCGGGGAATTACCATTGTTTCTGCAGCGGTAACGGCTGAATGGAAAGATTATCGCATTAATATCATTGATACACCCGGTCATATTGACTTTACAGCTGAAGTCCAGCGATGCCTGCGGGTGCTGGATGGTGGTGTGGTCGTTTTTGATGCTGTCCAGGGGGTGGAGCCACAGAGCGAAACTGTTTGGCGCCAGGCAGACCGCTACCACGTGCCGCGGATCTGTTTTGTGAACAAAATGGATCGCGTGGGTGCGTCCTACGATGACACCATCGAGAGCATTAAAGACCGCCTGGGCGCTGTCCCCATCCCCATGCAAATTCCCATTGGGTCGGAAGCTGCATTTCGGGGTGTGGTGGATTTGCTCACCATGCAGGCAATCTACTGGAACGATGATCTTGGCAAGGATATGGTCTATGAAGACATCCCTGCTGACATGAAGGACGAAGCCATTCAGAAGCGTGCTGCCCTGGTGGAAATGGCGAGCGGTCTGGATGATGACCTCATGATCCAGTTCCTGGATGGTCACGAAATTGGGCTGGATGAATTGAAAGCCGGGTTGCGCAGGCTCGTCCTGGCGAGCAAGGTCACGCTCGTCTACTGTGGTTCATCACTGCGGAACAAGGGTGTGCAGCCTGTGCTGGATGCAGTTGTGGATTTTCTGCCTTCCCCATTGGATATCCCCCCGGTGAAGGGAATGGATCCTGATAATGATGAGGAAATTGAACTGCATCCGAATCCGGATGAACCATTAAGCGCTTTGGTTTTTAAGATTGTCAGCGATCCCTATATGGGACGGCTGGCTTATTTCCGCGTGTATTCCGGTAAAGTTGTTTCCGGCGTTACGGCTTATAACTCCCGCAGCCGCAGGCGTGAACGAATTGGTCGCCTGCTGCGGATGTATGCTGACCGGCGGGAGGATATTACGGAAGTCGGTCCCGGTGATATTGGTGCGGTACTGGGGCTCAAGGAAAGCTTTACGGGCGATACCTTGTGTGACCAGAACCATCCCGTCATCCTGGAAACCATCCAGTTCCCGGAGCCTGTCATTTCGGTCGCGATTGAACCCAAAACCACGGCAGATCAGGACAAAATGGCGGATGCATTGCACCGGCTGGCGGAAGAAGACCCCACCTTCCAGGTGCATGTGGACGAAAATACCGGGCAGACGATCATCCGCGGGATGGGCGAACTGCATCTTGATGTGATTGTGGATCGCATGATGCGGGAATTCCGGGTCCAGGCAAATATTGGACGCCCCAGGGTCTCCTACCGGGAGACAATCACAAAATCGGTGCCTTCCACCAGTTACCGTTATGTAAAACAGACGGGTGGTCGCGGGCAGTACGGTCATGTTGTGATTACCATGGAACCGTTGGAACGGGGAAGTGGGATTGTGTTTGTCAACAAGATTGTTGGTGGCGCAATTCCCTCAGAGTACCACGGTGCGATTGATAGAGGTTTACACGAAGCCGCAGAGACCGGTTCCCTGGCGGGATATCCGGTCACTGATCTCAAGATCACCCTGGTGGATGGCTCCTACCATGAAGTGGATTCCAATGAAATGGCATTCAAAATGGCAGCTATTTTTGCCTTCCGCGAAGCCATCCAGCGCGGGGGTCCGGTTTTGTTGGAACCGATTATGAAAGTGGAACTGGTTATGCCAGCTGATTTCATGGGTGATGTGCTGGGACAGATCAGTGCACGCCGGGCGGAGGTTCTAGGAATTGAAATCCGCCCAGGCAACGCCCAGGCTGTGCGGGCACTGGTGCCACTGGCAGAAATGTTTGGATATGCAACGGAACTGCGTTCAGCAACCCAGGGTCGGGGTGTCTTCTCCATGGAGTATGCACACTACGCTCCCGTTCCGGTGCAAGTGGCAGAAAAAATTCTTAATTCATAACAAGCAATTATTGAGTCCATTAAGGAGATTAAAGACCGATGGCGAAGCAAAAATTTGATCGAAATAAGCCGCACCTGAACGTGGGAACGATGG
>ERZ795031.173-NODE-173-length-83292-cov-13.490046_pt1 | contig 83292 bp, 65 predicted proteins | sample MGYA00375123_ERZ795031 | MGnify/ENA primary metagenome ERZ795031 (study PRJEB30166, sample SAMN05720159) | activated sludge metagenome | isolation source: anaerobic digester from wastewater treatment plant | place: USA | collected 2015-04-21 ...
GGTGTGCAGCAGCTTGTGGCTCTTGTGGCCGCACGGACCTTCGGTGAAGAAGTTCGTGTAGAGCTCGAGCACTGCCGGGTTCTCGTGCGACTTGCGGACCGGGTAGGCCGAGTCTTCCGCATAGATCGCGCGGGCACGGGCCTCGCGGATCGCCGGGCTGGTCGGGATGGGCTGTCCGCCGCCGCCGATGCAGCCGCCGGGGCATCCCATGAACTCGATGAAGTGGCATCCGGCAAGCTGGCCGCCCGCCTTGATGTTCTCCATGACCTTCTTCGCGTTCGCGGTGCCGTGGGCGACAGCCACCTTGACGGTGACGCCGTCGAGCCACTTCCAGTCCTTGATCAGGCCGGAAAGAATCGGCGGAACCGGGCCGACCTTCGGGATCTTGATCTCGGCATACTTCACGCCTTCCATACCGCGGACCGGGATGATGTCGGCATGCTCGAAGATGTCCTCGACCTTGATGCCGCAGACCAGTTCGATGACCGTACGAAGGGCAGCTTCCATGACGCCGCCGGTCGCACCGAAGATGACGCCGGAACCGGTGGCGGTTCCGAACGGATCGTCGAAGTCAGACTTGTCGCAGGCGGGCAGGTCGATACCGGCTTCCTTGATCATCTTGGCCAGTTCGCGGGTGGTAAGGCCGTAATCGACGTCCTTGAACCCGGAATCGGTCATTTCAGGCCTGTTGCACTCGTACTTCTTCGCGGAACACGGCATCAGGGCGACGGTGACGATGTCCTTCGGGTCGATACCGGCCTTCTGGGCATAGTACGTCTTGATGACCGCGCCGAACATCTGCTGCGGGCTCTTGGCCGACGACAGGTTCGGGACGTATTCCGGATAGAAGTGCTCAAGGTACTTCACCCATCCCGGCGAGCAGCTCGTGAACTGCGGCAGGGCGACCGGCTTCTTTGCGACCAGGGCCGTGTACAGGCGCTGGATCAACTCGGTGCCTTCCTCGATGATGGTCAGGTCGGCCGTGAAGTTCGTGTCGAAGACCTTGTCGAAACCGCACTGGCGCAGCGCCGTGTTCATCTCGAACGTCAGCGGGTTGCCGGCCGGCAGACCGAAGCATTCGCCGATGGCCGCGCGCGGGGCGGGGGCCGTCTGGATGACGACGTGCTTCGTCGGGTCGTCGATGGCGTTCCAAACGTCGTCCGTCGGGTCATTGGCCCGCAGGGCGCCGGTCGGGCACCTGTTGATGCACTGGCCGCAGTTGATGCACACGACATCGGCAAGCGGCTTGTCCGCGAACGTCCCGATCTCGGTGTCCTCGCCCTTGTTGATGGCTTCAAGGACGCCGACTTCCTGCAGGTCGATGCAGGTACGGACGCAGCGACGACAAAGAACGCACTTGTTCATGTCGCGAATGACGGAATGCGACGAGCTGTCGATGTCGAACATCGGCTCGGCAGGCCGGCCGAAGCGGAAGAAATCGACGCCGTATTCCTTGGCCAGGGTCTGCAGTTCGCAGTTGTTGTTCCTGACGCACGCATAGCACTCGCCGTAATGGTTCCGCAGCATCAGGTCGATGATGTGGCGGCGTGCCTTGCGAACCTTCCTCGTGTGGGTGTGAACCTTGATCGGGGACGTAACGGGGTACGCGCAGGAGGCCTGCAGCCGGTACTGTCCCTCGACCTCGACCACGCACACGCGGCAAAGGCCGGCGGCGCAAAGATCCTGGTGGGCGCACAGGGTCGGGATCTTGATCCCCATCTGCTCGGCGGCCTTCAGGATGGTCGTTCCGAGCGGAACCTTGATTTCCTTTCCGTCTATGGTGACGGATACCTTACCGCCGATTCCGCCCTCGTCGCCGACATTGACCACATGGGCCTTCTGGCTCTTGGGCGCGCGGTTCGAGGCAGTGTCAACGCCGCCGGTCGTGCTGGCGGCCTTGGTTGCCTTTGTCTTTTTGGTCTCAGCCATTTGATTCCTCATCATTCAAAGCCTTAAGGCCGCCTTACTCGCCGCGTCCAAGCAGCTCGTCCTTGAAATTCTTGACGATGGACAGGAATGCGTTCGGGCTGGACTGTCCAAGTCCGCACTTCGACGCAAGCTGCATCGTCTCGCCAAGTTCGCAAAGCTCCTTCAGGTAGCTCTGGGAGCAGACGCCCTCTTCCAGCATTTCAAGGCCTTCGAGAATCGCGCTGTTACCATCGCGGCACGGTGTGCACTGACCGCAGCTTTCCTCGCAGAAGAACTCCATGAAGTTCATCGCGACTTCCAGCATGTCCCGGTCGAAATCGAAAACGATGATGGAACCACCGGTGGCCACGTCTTCAAAACAGATCTTGCGATCGAATTCCCAGTATGGAACGCAGTGGCCGGAAGCGCCGCCAATCTGGACGGCCTTCGCGCCTTCGCCACCAACGGCCACCAGCAGGTCGGCAACCGTGATCCCCATCGGGAATTCATAGATGCCTGGCTGGTCGCAGTCGCCGGAAACCGAGAACAGCTTCAGGCCGGCCGACTTTTCGGTGCCAAGTTCCTTGAACCACTTCGGACCCTTGGCCAGGATGCACGTCGCCCAGGCGAACGTCTCGACGTTGTTGACCGACGTCGGGCAGCCCTTGAATCCGGTATCGACCGGGAACGGCGGCCTGTTGCGCGGCTCGCCGCGATGGCCTTCCAGGGATTCGATAAGCGCCGTTTCCTCGCCGCAGACGTACGCGCCCGAACCCATCTGGATGCGGATGTCGAACGAGAATTCCTTGGCGCCCTTGATCTTGTCGCCCAGGAGCTTGTCTTCCCGACGCTTCGCCAGGGCGGCTTCAAGTTCCGCGCGCAGGTACATGTATTCGGCGCGCAGATAGATGATGCCTTCCTTCGCCCCGATGGCGTAACCGGCAATCGTCATGCCTTCAAAGACCTTGTCGCTGTATTCGGCCAGCAGCACGCGATCCTTGAACGTTCCGGGCTCGCCTTCGTCCGCGTTGCAGACCACGAACTTTTCGGGAGCTGCCGCGGCCGCGCAAAGGTTCCACTTCACGCCGGTCGGGAAGCCGGCGCCACCGCGTCCGCGCATGCCGGAATCGGAGATAGCCTTGATGACTTCCGAACGGGTCATCTTCAATGCGGCCTTCAGGCCTTCGCCAGCCTTGATTTGATCGAAGGTCAGCGGTTCGTGATACGACTTAATCATGCGTGGCCCTCCTTGTTCTGCAGGGCGTAAACGCCAAAGGTTCTGCGGCAGGTCTCGAGAATCTCGTGAACCTTTTCCGGGGTCAGGCCGACATAAAGGGTCTCGTTGACCAGCATCGCCGGGCCCTGATCGCATGCTCCAAGGCAATTCGTCCATTCAAGCGTGAACTTGCCGTCCGGGGTGGTTTCGCCGAAATCGACACCCAGATCGGACACGAGCTGATTCGCGATCTGATCCTTGCCCGCCATGTCGCAGGAAATGGTGCGGCAAAGCCGGACGACGTACTTGCCGTGCGTATCGTGACTCAGGAACGAGTAGAACGACACGACGCTATAGACTTCGACCGGATGGATGTCGAGCTCGTCGGCAACGACCTGCATCGCGAATTCCGAGCACTGGTGGTACTTCCTGTGAATTTCCTGAAGTATCGGGATAAGGTAGCAACGGTCTTTGCCGTAATGCTTGACCCACGCTGCAATATCCTGCTTCAGAACGTCCTGTTCGCTGACAAGCATTGCCTCATTTCTCCTTATGCAAAAGCTCGGCCACGGTTTCCAGGAGCTTCTTCGGCGGAATCGGCTTTTCCTGGAACGCGTCAACCGGGACCAGATCCGAGTCGGAACCGAAAGACATTCCGGTCACCCTGCTGATCGAAGTCAGCATCAGGATGGGCTTCGCAAAGCCAACCCGACGAAGATCCTGGGCCATGACAATCCCGTCATCCGGCTGCTCCATCATCACGTCGAGGATCAGCAGATCGGGATTTACCTTTTGAATCTGGGCCTTCCCGTCCGTGACGTTGTTGGCGGACGCAACCTCGTAACCGTTCTTTTCGAGGATCAGCGTGCACGCATCAACCACATCCGGGTCGTCGTCAACGATGAGTATCCTTGCCACAAGAGACTCCCTTGCTTCGGCGCCCATACAATCCGCGCCCGCCGGTCCCGCGCCAAGACCAACCGGACACAACCCGGTTCCAGAATCACCCGGGTTCAGAACACCATCGTCAGAAGATCCGAACGGATCACAACCATGGCGTCCGGGCAATCTTTTACCTTATTATGTAAATAAATTAAAGGTTTTTCGCTTCATGAACCCTTTCTGGCGACAAGGGCAAAATATCGGCATCCGCACCACGCAAGGCATTGAATTATCAGACCAATCCCGGCACGGAATCCCCTGAGCAAGCGGTCACAGCGATACAGCGATGCCAATGATGACAGTTATCTTATTCACAATGACAAAAACCGTGCTTTCAGATGCGTCCGGGGACTCGCGAGGAGCAGAAGTCGCGACACCGGCAATCGACTTCAGGCGGCATAAACGCCGATGACGGTCTTCCAGTGAAACTCGTCCGGCGCATCGCCCGCCCAGGCTTCGATGATTCCGGAGACCGGGAGCCGCCCGGCACCGTTGAGCAACGCAAACACGCGTTCCCTGATCGTGGGCACGGAAGGGTTGTCGATGTGGATGATCAGCAGTTTTCCGATCCTGGTCACGGCGACGCTGTCCATGTTTTCCCCCGGTGTTGTGGTTTGACGCCGGGTATTTCGAACGTCACGGAAAAGCGTTTCACTGGCGTACGACGTGAATGGCAGGGAGGTGCTGCCGCGACCATGCGAACAGACAGGGATTCGACTGGTTCCATGTGGGCCGGCGGGGAATCAGGACTGATCTGACCGGTGCTGGCTGGAGATGGCTGGATTGGTGCGGGCGTTACTTGTTGATGCGCTTTTCGCCAATCGCATCGACCGTGCCCTGGCCCAGGACGGAACCATCCCAGGCATAAACCTTGATGTAACGGTCACCGCCGCCAATCGCCCTGTCCCAGGAAAGATCGGCGACGAAGACTCCGGACATAACATCGACGGTTTCCGCGGCAACCACCTTGTCGTTCGCGATTTCCCAGTTGGCCTGGATCTCGGCGTCGCTTTCCGGATCCTGAATCAGTTCACCGGCAAATTCGTTCCGACTGACTTCCAGCGTAACGTAGGCGCGGCCATCAGCGAAGCCGGCAACCGTTCCGGAAACGGTCAACTGCTTTCCGGCAAGGGTTCCGTTCACATCCAGAGAGCTTACCGATGCGGGCGGATACTTCATCATGACCGCGGGATCGCCAAGCAGGTTGTAAAGATCCGCATGCTCGCGATAGAGCCTTTCCGGGTCGTCCGCGCCCTGTTCTCCGTATGCGATGGAAGCCCCGTCGATGGTCTGCCGGAAGTCGTCGCTGTGATTGATCAATTCCGCCTTGGTTCGCATGAAGAGTTCGCCCGCCGTCTTTGGGCGCTCGCCAAGACCGACCCGGGTGACTTCGTACGCGAGCACCGCGTTGCCGACGGGATGTGATTCGTCGGACGAGGCGAACACAGCCACCGGACCGTCGGGAAGGTGCATCATGGCTTCGGCGATGCTGTCGTCGCCCCAGTCGAAATTGCCGTTCAGGCAGGCCAGGAAGACCATGACCGGAAGTCGGTTTTCACACTTGATTTCGGGAAGCTGGTCGGTCTTAAGCCCCTGGGTCCAGTCCTCGTTGCCGTGACCGATGTAGATGCTCATCAACGAGCCCTGGTTGATCAGCTCGACCACCTTTTCATGGAAAGGAGTGTAGTAGTAGCTGGAATTTTCGCTGTCGTACGCGCCGATGATGTCGAAAGCGTGACTGATCAGGTCAAGACCCTGGAATGTGAAATACTCAAGCGTGGCGTCAATCTCGGGTGAAAAACCGGCCTCGCCGACGTAAAGGGAAACGCGACGGTTCCACAGGCCGGGCGTGTATCCGGCTTCGTGATTCACAACCTTCTGAAGGTAATCGCGGACTTCCTGGTTGTTCGACGCGGTGATGCGACCAAGGGCGACGTCCGGGATGTAGTCGTCGTCAAGGTCGGCAATCGAGTTGTCGGTGAAGCAGATGCCGGTCAGGACATTGTCGCAGTCGGTTGTCGGCAGGGGCTTCGTGAAACCTTCCTCGGGCACGTCCTCCACGTCTCCGACAAGCACGACGAAAAGAGTCTCTTCGGCGGGCAACTTTTTGAAGAGCTTGTTTATGTGGGCACGCGCCATGTTCGTCCAGTTGGCCGTCGAAACCGTGGTTCCACCCAGAATGTCGGATCTGGTCATGACCTGGGTTCGGAAGCCCCTCGACTGGCGGTACTCGGCCAGTTCCGATGCCGATTCGAGCAGGGAATCCGAGGCGATCACAAGGTAATTGACCTCGGTCGATACCACCTGCACATCTGAATCGAATGACGAATCGGGATCCACGACATCGACCGGCTCGGTCGAGTCACCGCCGCCATCGGACTCGACCGCGTCCTGACCCGGCAGATCCAGGCCCGCGTCTTCCGGAACAACGTCGTCGCCGGGTGTATTGACATCCAGCCGGGGATTATCGGTTCCCAGGGCATCCGGGGCGCCGTCAAGGTCGCCTTGAACGGAATCGCCGCCGCAGCCGGCAACCAGGAGGATCGAAATCAGCACAACGGGAATGAGGTGAAGCTTCAAGGAAGACTCCAGAAAGAAACCGGCAGATTATCCGTGTTTGAAGGCCCTGCGTCAATCCGGCCGGCAATCCGGCAGATGCCCGGCGGGCTTCGCGACGGTTCGACGCCGGCGGGCTGGAGATCGGCCCGGCGGCGCGGATTCAGGACGTTTGACCGGCAAACCGGCCGCCTTCACGGCCGATTCGGGATCAGAGCTTTCCGATCAGCGAGAACGAAATGACCAGGGAGTAGATGACCAGGGATTCGATGAGCGCCAGGCCCAGAATCATCGGGACAAACATCTTTCCCTGGGCGCCTGGGTTGCGGGCAATCCCTTCCATCGCGGCGGTAACGGCCTTTCCCTGTGCCATGGCGCCACCGAAGGCGGCGATGGCGATGCCGAAACCGGCGGCCAGCGCCACGAACACCTGGACGGTGAACTTGTTGTCGCCCGCGGCGACAGCTTCCTGCGCGAAGGCGGACGGAACCAGAACAAGCATCGAAACGAACGTGGCGCCGACGGCGGCCAGAGCCTTCCTGAACAGGGACATCATCTTTCCTCCACGATAAAGGGCCAAGCCCGTCAAGAACCGAAAAACGGCCAGCACGCCACGCGGTCAGGCGTGGTGCGCGTCACCTTCACCATGCTCCTCGGTGGCCATGTAGATGTACACGGTCGAGAGGATGCAGAATACCAGCGTCTGGACAACGGCGACGAATATACCAAGAACCATGGGAATCAACGGCATCACGACCGATACGCGGGCGATCCAGGGACCGCCGGCAAGCGTGCCCGCCGCCATCAGAAGGAACGCGGCAAGCGCGGCATGATCGCCGAACATGTTTCCGAAAAGACGGATTGCAAGCGAGACCGGGCGGGCGATGTGGCTGATCATTTCGATGCAGAACATCAGAAGCATCAGTGGAAGCGCGTACCACTTGATGATCGGCCCGAAGAACTCCTTGAAATACCCGATTCCGTGTGTCTTGACCCCGTAGTAGTGAGTCGCGAAGAAGACCACCAGCCCCAGGGCCAGCGTCGTGTTCAGATTGCTGGTTGGCGGCAGGAAACCTGGAATAAGACCAAGAAGGTTAGAAAAAAGTATGAAAATTCCAAGGGATCCGATCAGTGGAAGGAAATAGAGTGCCTTTTCGCGGCCCATCAGGCCTTCCATCAATCCAAGCAGCGCGTCGGAAAGGAACTGGAACAGGGCCAGAGGGGAAAAACGGGCCTCGGGGATCACGGATCCGCGTCCGGAGCGCATCTTGACGGCGGCAAGCACCATCAGGACGACAAGAATGGCAAACACCAGCACGCCAAAAACGACGTGGTTCAGGTCGGTGACAGGCTCCTTGCCGATAAGGGTTCGCCCGAGCCCGTGCGCAACGGCGTCGGTTACGTCGGCCGGGATTACTTCGCTGGCCAGAGACCAGTGGTCATCGCTTGCCGATGCCGGAACGGAACCGGACAACAGCACGATTGCGAGTGCGGTCAGTGATGACGCAAAACGAAACTTCATCCGCTTTCCCCAGGCACGACGGCCATCACAGGCCGGCCATCACAAAGTAACCCCGTCGCCGCGAAGGGCAACGAAACAGGACATCGAAAGTACGGCGACCACCGTCGTCGAGACCCCGATCGCGAGCCCGACAGGGCTTACCGACAGGATTCCGACGGCCAGAAGCGCAAGGCCGGCAAGAACCCCCATCTTGACCAGCAGCAACGCCACCGTCGATGCCCGCCCAGCGCCGGGCGAAAACATCCGCATGGCGATCAGGCCGATCACCAGGACGTTCAGGGAACCGGCCAGCCCGCCGGCAAGCGCGGCAAAACCTGGCCCCTTTCCGGCAACCGCGAGACTTACGGCACCCGCGACCGCGGCAAGAACCGCATTGACGCAAACGGTGTTCCTGACGAAACGCCTGGCTGTCAAACGGGCTCCTCAAACGGAACCGGGGCCTTCATCGTCCCCGGCCCAGTACTTCCTGGCCGTACGCCAGAGGCCGCGAAAGGCGGCCGCCGATCCGAGTGCAAGGAACAACAGCAGGAACCACGGCGCGGTATCAAGCTTCCCGTCGATCCAGTTGCCGATGAAATAACCAACCGTGATCGCAATCGCCATCTCGATGCCGACGGACATCACGGCAACGGCCGATCCCAGCGGGCCTTTCTTACGGTTTGAAGCCACTGGACCCCCAAGGTTCCGGCGCCCACGGCGTAAGATGATAACCAATTCGAATTCATGCTGAAAGGTCAAAAACGCATTCGACGGTCGAAGATGTTAAAATTCCAACAGAGTCACAAAACCAGAGCGGCGCCGCTGTGAAAATCGGAACACTTCCGCCGGACGCGCCGACTACTGAAGCCTGACGGCGGCCGCCTTTCCCGCCTGCAGACTGACGCGGGTCGAAAAATCGGGGCGGCCTTCGACAACGACCTTCAGCATGAAATCGACCGGTGTCGGACGATCCATGGGAACCATTATCGGCTGGTTGGTAACGCCGCGCGGCCGGGCCTCGTTGTTCAGAAACACCTTCCCGTTCTGCGGCCCGACCACCAGCAGCCTCGCCTCGCGATAGTCGATGGAAACGCGCATCGGCGCCTTTGGCGGACTTTCGCGATCGATAAGGAATGACGTGTCGACATCTCGGCACTGATCGCAACTCGGATGGGACAGCACAAGCCGGTGACGTCCGGGCTCCAGCATCAGCCCCTCGACACGCCCGGTTCCGACGCGGCGGCCATCGACCTGAATCTGGACTGCCGGCGGATAGGCGTGAATCGAAATCGGGAACGCTTCCGGCTTGGGCACGACCTGGGGCGCGGCTTGGGGCGCGGCCTGGGGCTCGACCTTTTCCGGCTGCACCTGGACATCCGACGCCTGCTGGCCTGGCGCTGCTCCGTACGGCCGTACCCTGATCATCGGGCGTATCCTCGCGGGAAGCGGACCGTCCAGCCCCCGACGGGAAGGCCCCATCTCGAACGCAACCCGCCGCTGGATCGACATGGCTGCGGAGAAGTCGGCCTGATCGACGTTGCCGGGATATCCACGCTGTCGGCTCATCACCAGCAGAGCCCCGGCCGAAAGAAGGCCGATTACGCCGACGAAAAAGGCGATCCTTATCAACCTGACGCGCTTGACGCTTTTGCGGACCGCCGACATCAGGCGAATGGCCTCTTCCGATTCCGGAAGGATTTGGATGGCGGTGTCGGCTTCGCGGATGGCCATTGCCTGGCGCCCGGCGGCAAGATACCTGCGACCGAGGGCGACGCGTCCCTGACAGACGCGATGCCTCATTTCAACCGACTGGACGGCGGGAGCCGAGAAAAAGCGCTTCATCTCCTCGGGCAGAGGGCCGATCCCGACCGAGGCGAGAACGCCCGCGATGGATTCCGCGACCTCGCCGGCCGACTGGAATCGCCGGTCCGCATCCCGGGCCATCATCCTGGCAAGAATCGCCCACAAGTCGTCCGGAAAGCCGCGAACCCTTCCCCTGATGTCGGGTACCCGGGCCTCGCTGATGGCGCGAAGAAGGCCGGATGGCGTGTCCGAATTGAACGGAAGCGAACCGGAAGAAAGCAGGAAGAACAGCGTGCCAAGCGAAAAGACGTCCGTCCTTGCGTCAAGGGCCTTTCCGTCAACCTGCTCGGGCGACATGTGGGCCGGCGAGCCGACGATGGCCCCCGTGACCGTCAGGTGTTCCATGTCAACGACATGGGCGATGCCGAAATCCATCAGTTTCAGAACGCCGCCCGCGCCGACCATGATATTTTCCGGCTTGACGTCCCGATGCACGACCCCGTTGGCATGTGCGTGCTCCAGGGCGCCGGCGACCACGGCGGTCACCATGGCGGCAACCTCCGGAATCATGGGCCCGTGCATCGCCAGGTATTCGGCAAGGGAAATGCCCTCGACCAGCTCGGTGACAATCAGGGCATCCTCGGAATCGGGGGCGGCACCCTGCGGGAGATTTCCCGAATAATCATAAACTTCGACTATGTTTTCGTGCTTGAGCTTCGCGATGACGCGCGCCTCGCGGCAGAAGCGTTCGCGCGCGTCCTGGCGCTTCAGCAGGTGACTGTGCATCACCTTGACCGCGACCGGACGATTCAGGGTAGTGTCGATCCCGCGATAAACAACGGCCATGCCGCCCCGGCCTATCTCGCGATCAATTTCATACCTGCCAAGATATGTCCGACCCATCCGCCGGCCCCTCGGAAACGCCCCGGGATTTATCCGGATTCAATACCACCCCGAACACACATGTTGGAAGAAAAAAATTTAATCGCCCGGCCGCCGCTGGCGATGATGCGAAGGGCGGCGTCTTGACCGCCGCGCCGCTGTGGTCTAAATTCCAAAATTCAGGCTCTTGCATAAGAGGTGGCCGATGTCCGAAGAACATGAAGCGACGGGAATGACGACCGAAAGGCTCGAGGCACTCCGCGGCGAACACCGCAAGCTGGATCTGGCAATCAAGGAAATGACCGCGCGCCCGTATCTGACAGCCGACGAGCAGATTGAAGTTGCAAGCCTTAAGAAACGCAAACTTATGATGAAGGACGAAATCTTCAGGATGGCTACCGCGCTGGGCGTCGAGCCCTGATTTCACCCTTCAATAAAATCAACCACTTACATCACCGGAATTATTTAATGCCGCGAATTCGCTGAATTAAGTGAAAAAAACCTCTTGACAAGCCTTCGCGTCAAAAGTGAAACTGCACCATGCTCACTACTGAGCGGCTGTCAGGCAGCTGCGCCTGACGGGGATTTGAAGGGGTGTGTTACACCTGAGGGGCTATTGTTGCCATCTTAAGGAGGAACAAAGATGACCAAGGCTGAACTGATCGATGAAGTCCGCAAGGCAAAGGGCGTTGATCTGACCAAGAAGCAGACCGAAATCATGCTGAATGCGGTATTCGAAGCGATGACCGCGGCGATCAAGAAGGACAAGAGATTCTCCTTCCCGGGATTCGGCACATTCGCAGTCCGCGGCCGCAAGGCGCGCAAGGGACGGAATCCCCAGAACGGCGCCGAAATCACCATCAAGGCGTCGAAGACCGTCGGCTTCAAGCCCGCTCCGAAGCTCAAGAGCGTCCTGTAACCGGAATTCGCAGATTTCAGCCGGTGTCGATGGCGCCCCCTGGCGCCCGGCACTGGTTTATTCCCCGGCCCGACACCCGGCCTTGGCAGAACCGCCTTCATCGAATACGATTTGACGCGTAATGTCAGGGGCGTGACCGGTGCGCCTGTGTGCGTGATGACGAGTTTCCCTTCCATCCTGCTTGAACACCTTTCCGGAACGGATGCCCGGACGATTGCCGTGGCGGGCTGCTCCAAGAACGCAGGAAAAACGACGGCGATGAACGTCCTGACGGGAACCTGGGCCGGAAGCGTGACGGGCCTGATGTCGATTGGAATTGACGGCGAGGACTCGGACTTCTGGCTCGGAGTTCCGAAGCCAAGGATTTCGGCCCTGCCTGGAACCCTTTTCGCGACCGCCCGCCGCGCGCTCGAGGCGGCTGTCGGGGACTGCTCGATAGTCCTGGACGCCGGCATATCCACTCCGCTCGGCGAACTGGTCATCGCAAGGACGACCGGGCCGGCGCAGGTTCTGCTGGCCGGAGTCAGGCACAAACGGGACGTGGCGATGGTAAGGGACGCGATGTTCCGGATTGGCGCTGCAAGGGTCGTGATTGACGGCGCTTACCAGCGCCTGATGTCCGCCGATCCGGCGATTTCCGACGGACTGATCCTGGCGACCGGTGCAATCCTGGGTCCCAGGCCGGCAGATGTGGTCGAAAGAACCGTTTCATTCGTGGAAAGAATCAGGGTTCCCGCAACTCAGGATGCCTTATTCCTGTCCGCCATCGAACTGGCATGTTCGACCGGGCGGGCGGTGGCCGCGACGGCGGACGGACGCCTGGTTCCGGCAGCCGACGAAGGTTGCGATGCCGCCGTTCGAACTTGCGCCGAGTTTGCCGACACGCTGGTCGCGCTGGCCATGCCTGGCGCGGTTCCGCGAGGGTTTGCCGACCTGCTGACCAGCATCACCGGGATTCACGGATCGCTGGCGCTCGTGGTCAGGGACGCCACCAGGTTGTTCATCCAGGGCCCCGAGTTCCGCCGGTTCCACGGACGGGGCCACCGGATTTTCGGGGAAAAATCGGTCAACCTCCTTGCAATCGCCGTCAACCCAATCGCCGTCACGGGCGGCGGAATGTCTTCCGCTGAACTTACCGCCGCCTTGTCGGAGGCGATTCCCGACGTGCCGGTATTCGATTTCCTGAAGGCCGCATCGGATGGCGACCACGGCTCGACCAATGACACGGTGCCGCAGGGCACCAGAACGTTCCGGAGTTGAAGATGAAGACAAGCAAGCTGGGCCTGGACTTTGAAAAGGTTGATGCGGCACGTGCCGCAGCCTCCGAAATCGCGGCTTCCGTGATGGATTTTGCCGCGAAGCGCACCACCACATCCGTTGAACGCGCGACCTTGCGCATGATGGGTGTCGAGGGAGCCGACGCTGAAGGCGTCCACTGGGTGAACCGCGTAGTCGATTCCCCGACGGGACGGGACCTGCTGGCCCACGGCCTGTCGGTTCCTTTCGCGGATGCGGTCGCGCGAACCGGCATGGATGCGTCCGAAACGGCAAGGGCCGTTGCCGCCGGCTCGGTCGAAATGGCGATGCCGTCCGGCGAGGCCCTTGAACACGCGGTTGCCGCGGCCGAAGACCTTGCCGCAGACAGTTTCCGACGGATCCGAACCCAGCGCTCCAGGCGCCAGGAATCCCTTGCCGAACTCGGGGAAGGCGAGCGCCCCCTGCTTTACGTCATCGTGGCCACCGGCAACATCTTCGAGGACGTCGATCAGGCCAGGGTCGCGGCCAAGGCCGGCGCACAGGTGATCGCGGTCATCAGATCAACGGCCCAGAGCCTTCTGGACTATATTCCCGAGGGCCCGACCACCGAAGGATTCGGCGGCACCTTCGCGACCCAGGCCAACTTCAGGATCATGCGCGACGCGCTTGACGAGGTCAGCCGGGAAGAGGGCCGGTACATCCGCCTGTGCAACTACGCAAGCGGCCTCTGCATGCCGGAAATGTCCTGCCTGGGCGCGATGGAACGGCTGGACGTGATGCTGAACGACGCACTCTACGGCATCCTTTTCCGCAACATCAACATGCAGCGGACCTTGACCGACCAGCGCTTCGCCAGACTGGCCGCTGCGGCTGGCGGATTCATCATCAACACCGGCGAGGACAACTACCTGACCACGGCCGACGCCGCGAAGTCGGAACACACGGTCCTGGCGTCGGATCTGATTAACGAACAGATCGCCTTGCGGTGCGGACTCCAGCCGGAACAGCTCGGACTTGGCCATGCTATGCAGATGAATCCGTGGTCCGAAGACATGTTCCTGAAGGAAGTGGCGATGGCCCAACTGGTTCGCGAGGTCTTCCCCGGATGCCCCATCAAGTACATGCCCCCGACCAAGTACATGACGGGAAACATATTCCGGGGTCACGTCCAGGACGCGCTGTTCAACATGGCCGCCGTCATGACCGATCAGGGAATCCACCTGCTCGGGATGATGACCGAAGCGATGCACACGCCCCACATACACGATCGCTACCTGGCGCTCGAATCCGGGGCGATGATTCGCCAGGCCGCGCGGCATCTGGGGGACGAAATCGAATTCAAGGAAGGCGGCATCGTTCGCGGATACGCCGCCGAAGTGCTTGAAAACACATGCGCGCTGCTTGAACAGATAAGACGCGAAGGTCTTTTCGACGCGATATCCCGCGGAGTGTTTGCCGACGTCCGGCGCCATATGGATTCCGGACGCGGGCTGGATGGCGTTGCGTTGCGCGCGGATGACTACCGCAACCCGGTTGAATCGATGCTTTCGTTGATGGCCGGCGTGAAAGGGGAATGATGAACATGGAATCCACAAAAAACGCTGTATTCCCGAAGGGCGTTGACCCAACCAGGATCAAGCCGTACGGCGACACCATGAACGACGGCCAGGTGCAGCTTTCGTTCAGCCTGCCCGTGCCGATGGGCCCCGAGGCCCGCGAAGCCGCCCGCAGGATTGCCGGAAGGATGGGCCTGAAGGAACCTTCGATTTATCATGAAACCGATCTTGGTCACGGATTCTCATACTTCATCGTTTATGGGAAGTGCACCCACACCATCGACTTCTCGGCCATCGTCGTGCCGAAGATTGACATGGAAGTGATGGGATTTCACGAAATCGAACACTTCATGGAAAAGCACTTCGACCGGCGGATTCGCGTCGTCGGCGCCTGCACCGGCAGCGACGCGCACACGGTCGGCATCGATGCAATCATGGACATGAAGGGATACAACGGCGAATACGGGCTCGAGCGATACCCGACATTCGAAACCATCAACATGGGCAGCCAGGTATCGAATGAAACCCTGCTTGCCAGGATTGTCGAATTCAAGGCGGATGCGGTTCTGGTAAGCCAGGTCGTGACCCAGAAGGACGTCCACCTGTCCAACCTTGCGGAACTGGTCGACATGGTCGAGGCCCAGGGGGTGCGCCAGGATCTGCTGATGATCTGTGGCGGCCCCAGGATTTCCCACGAAGTCGCCCTGGAACTCGGGTTCGACGCCGGCTTCGGGCCTGGAACCAAACCGAACCACGTGGCCGGCTACATCGCACAGGAACTGGTCAGAAGAAGACGATCCTGAGATAGCCGACATAATCTGGGATATTTTTACAAAAATTTTTTCGAGCTTGAGCCAATACCAAATCTAGCCGCCAGATAAGCCACCGAAATTAAACAACAATTCTTATTCGGATAAAAAACATCAAATTAGCTTGACATATCTACGAACCACGATTAAATTCATCCTAGTTGTTTGAATTAAACATCCCTGAATACGATGGACGGAGGAGTTGAAAATGCGTGGAACCCAGACTGGCGCCTCAAGTTCACCAAAGTGCCGCACCTTTGATTGCAAGTTCTACTGCAGGGCAAAGCGCCGTGACGTCGACACGGAATCGTGCATCAACGACTTCGTCACGGCAAACGCCTTTGAAAACAAGAGATCCGCATGCTTCAGGTGCCACCAGGGGCGGAAGGTTCGCGAGGAATTCGCGGGAACCCTGGGCAACACCTAGGCATTGACGAGTTGCGGTCAGCGCACCTTTCGCAGAACCGTGGTGACCGAAGCGCAGATCGGGCCGCCGATATTGAATGACGCCGCGTACTCGGGATCCTTCACCTTAAGTCCATCCGGAACCTGTCCGGTAAGCTGTCTGTAATTCCAGCCGACCATGGCGACGCCCGTGGCCCCGACGGGGTGGCCCTTTGCGATCAATCCACCGGAAGTGTTAATCGGAACGCCGTTGCCATCTATCCTTGCGCGGCCATCCACGTAGTAGAAGACCCCCTTTCCGGGATCGGCAAGACCAAGGATTTCGACGGCGATGGCACCCATGATTCCGAAGCAGTCGTGAACCTCGGCGACATCGATGTTTTCCGCATGAATGCCGGCCATGTCGTACGCCGCGTTCATGGCCTTGTAGGCGGCCGCCGGCCTGATGACGTCACGGCCCGTCACGGAAAGCGGATCAACCGCGGCGCCGAATCCGACGAGTTCGACGACCTTGTCCGGAGCAATACCCAGGCGATCGATACCTTCCTGGGTTGCAAGAATGATGGCGGCGTACCCGTCGGAAACCTGGCTGCACTCGAACGTCTTCAGCGGCAACCCGTCAACCACATAGCGATTCGGGCCGTCCAGCGTCATCACCTTGTCAACCGACATCTGGACCTTGTTCATCTGGGCCAGCGGATTCATGTTCGCATGCCGGTACATCGTCACGGGCACGTGGGCCAGTTCCTCTTCGGTGACGCCCCACTCCTTCATATATCGATCCATGACCTCGGCAAACAGGTGGGGGAAGATGAAGACCTTGCCTTCCCGGTTCTCGGGATGCGATGCCGTTCCCAGCGCCTTGCCGATCAGGACGCCGTCCATCTTGCCTTCGTCGTTGCGCATCTTCTCGATCCCGATCGCGATGCCGACGTCGCCGAACCCGAGCAGGAGCTTGTACACGACGGAAAGAATCGCCTGGCCACCACTCGCGCATGCGTTCTCGACGCACTCAATGTTCTTGCCCGCCATCCCCGGCACCGCGGCCAGCAGCCCGCCCATCAGAGTCTGATCATTAAGTATCGGAACAATCAGGCCGGCAATGGATCCCACATCGATGGAGGCCGTCTCGATCCCGGCGTCAGCCGCGGCACCCTCGGCGGCCGCGCCAATCATGGCCGGAATTGACATCGCCCCCAGCTTTCCGAATGGACTTTGATGGTAACCGACAACGAAAATCCTCTTCCTTTCCCGGAACATGTGAGACCTCGATTCAAGCTGCAAAAATCTTACATCAAACGGGAAAAATTCAACACACAAGTCTTTACCGTTTGAAGTCGTTGACATTTCGATGAATTCGGACATAATGGTCGCACTTCGTATGAGACTTCAGTCCCAATGGTGGGACGGATTGCTGAAGTCTCGGTCCCATGGTGGGGCAGAAGGAGGAATATTACAATGAAGAAGCTGTCTTTGGTTCTGGTGTGCGCGTTCGCAATGGTTTTTGCTGTTTCCTGTGCCAAGAAGGCAACCCCGGATGCCTGCAAGGAAGCTTGCGCGAAGCAGGCGGAACTGGTCAAGGCCGCCCAGCCGCAGGAAGCGGTGGCTGACCCCGTCCAGAAGATCGCCGATGAATTCCAGGTCAAGATGACCGAAATGCAGACCGCCCAGGGCGCCGACATCCAGGCGATCCAGACCGAATGCGACACCGCCGCCGCCAACCTGACCGCCGAAGCCGACAAGGCGAAGGCCACTGAAGAATGCACCGCGAAGAAGAACGCGAAGGCCGAAGAATGGGCCCCGAAGTTCGCCGAACTGGCCGCCCAGAAGGACGCCGCCGTCGCCGCCGCCCAGAAGGCGAAGGACGAAGCCGCTGCCGCCGCCGCCGCCGAAGCCGAAGCCAAGCTGGCTGCCTGCGCCGACGAATGCGTCAAGGCCCGTTGCACCGAAGCGAAGGTCACCTGCCAGATCGCGGCGACCAACCTCGATGAATTCAACGCCTGCAAGTGATTCGCGACTGATTCCCGTCCGTAATCCCCGACCATCTCCATAAGCCATCCGGACACAATCCGATTGACACCGGGCCGCTTCGAAACGAAACTGGTTTGCGGCATTTTCCGGAGTCATGCGCATGCGGACTTTCATCTCCTTCTGTGTTCCAGTCATCGCCATTCTTGTCGTGGCCACGGGTTGCGAGGGGCGCCGGGTCACCCATGAACAGGACAACGGCGGTATTCCGGACGGGTATTCCTTCGACCTGGCCCATTACGATCTGGTCGGCATCGATCTGAACGGACTGGATCTGAACAGCCTTGACATCAGACTGCCGGATTACGGCGGCGACGCTTTTGAGCAGAACGGCCCGATTGCGAGGCTGCAGAAGTCCGACCTGAGCGTCATCTGCCCCCCGGACGGACAGGCCGAGCCCCCCGGCTTCCAGAACGGGGAAACGGACATCCTGATGGACGTGGTCGTCACGGCGCCCAAGCAGGAAGCCTCATCAACTCTTGACCGCTACTTCGTGGCCGAGGCCACCCTTTCCAGGGCAACCCCCTGGACCGGTGCCGCCATGACGATCAAGAAGGAACTGGGCCTTCCGGATTTCAACGTGGGCGATGTCCTTTCCGTGACGGCAAGCCATCTGGAATACTACTGCCTGACCCAGTTGACGGCCTCAGCCGCCACGCGCATCGCGACGGATCAGCCGCTTGAGCCGGTCGATGTCGATCCGGCCGAAATCGGATCCCAGGATCCAGCAACGGCAGAAAAGTGGGAAGGCGTCCTGGTTCGCCTGCCCGACGTCAAGATCACGGACGCCGCCAAGCCCTATGGCGAATTCGAGGTAACCGGCGGCGTCACGATCAAGCCGTCTTTCGGGATCACCTACAAACCGGTGGCCGACGAGGAATTCGACGAGATTGTTGGCGTTGTCGATTATTCGTACGGCAAGTACGTCGTCCTGCCCAGATCGAATCAGGATCTGGTGCTGAAGGGCGGCAATACCCCGGACGTCATTGAACCGGGTGACATGATTGATCCTCCCGACGTTTCATACGACCTTCCGGAAGGCGTCGAGCCGCCGACATCGGTCATAGCGATACAGTCGGCGGACACCAGCACCGGATGCACGACCAACACATCCATTAAGACCATCGCCGACGGCCTCGCATTCAACGACCTGGTCGTGGTAAGTCCGAAATTCGTCGCGAAGGCCGGCCAGCTTGACGGCTACTACGTCTGCCAGGGCTTGCTGAATCCGCTTCTGCCCTACTCGTGCATCGCGATGACCATCGACGTGTCGGCACCCGAAAAATTCGCGCCGGGCGACGTCATCGACGCGGAAGGGAAGGTCATCGAGTATTACTGCTTCACCGAAATTTCCGCCACCGCGGCGACGAAGGTCGGCACCGCCGAAATTCCCGACCCGATCGAACTGGCTCCGGAATTGCCTGGCTCCCAGAATCCATCTCAAGTAGAACCATACGAAGGCGTCCTGGTTACCGTTTCCAATGTTGAAATCACCGAGACCCCGACAAACGGATCTGACGGGAAGGACCACGGTTCATTCAAGGTAACCGGCGGATTGGTGGTCGGGAATGCCTTCTACCTGGAGTATATGAACTCGCGTTCCGATGGAAGGGCAATCGGACAAAAGTTCCTGTCGATCACCGGCGTGCTGGCATATTCGTACGGAAGGTATGAACTGATGCCAAGGTCGATGGCCGACCTGGAGTTCGACGGCGACCCAATCGTGGTCGAAAAGGATCAGCCCGACATCGTGGCGCCGGACGTGCCGGACGCGCCGCTGACGATGCACCAGATCCAGGCGGCGACGCCGTCAACCGGCTGCACCACAGACGGCTTCGTCAACGTTTTCAACAATGTCGCGTTCGCGCAGGTGATTGTTACGGCGCCGAAATTCTCCTCGACGTCGAGCCTTGACGGATACTATGTCGAAGACTATCCGGTGGCGGAGGATCGTTCCTTCAACGGAATGGCCGTCGTGGCGGACAAGACCCTGGCAACGGCCTTCGTGCCCGGCGACGTCATCACGATTTCCGACGGCGACTACTACGAGTACTACTGCTTCAGCCAGGTGCAGATCAACGCGGCCGCAAAGGATTCGACCGACACGGCCCCGGGGCCGATCGACATCGACCTGTCGGTGCTTGAAAACGCCGGAAGCGGTGCCCTGGCGCGCTGCGAGGAACTTGAAGGTCTTCTGGTCCGGATACCGGCCACGACAATCACTGCCGCGACGTCTTCGGATACCAAGACCTGGTTTGAAGTCGGAAACGGCATCCATGTCAGCAACCAGTTCTACATCCAGGGATTTACCCCGACGGCGGACGCCGCGGTTGCTTCGATTACCGGGCTGGTTCGCTATCACTTCGGCAAATTCCGCATTGCTCCCAGAAGCCTCGATGACATCGTGATGGCCACGAAATAGGCTTTTTCCTGACAGCGGCCGGCATCGGCCGAAAAAATCCCGAAATTGCGCCGATTACCGTCATTTACCTTGTGCCATTTTAAGTGGTTCCTGTGATATGCTTGCCGCGACTGTTTACCGGGTCGCCCGGTTTTGAATTCGGTAAGACCGGAGGAAGTGATGCTGAAGAGAATTCCCTTGCTCCTGTGCGCCCTGGTGGCGGCGTCGCTGACGGCCGTCAGCCTTGATGCGGTGGCGCAGTCCGCGGCCGAGGATGCCGGCTGGCAGGAAGAAAAGCCGGCGGAAGAACCGGCGGCGGCCGACGATTCCGAACAGGCAGCCGCGACCGACGGGGAAAAGGCAGAAAAGAAGGCCGAAGAACCATTCGACGAAGACAAGCCAATGGTTCGGGGCAAGACCGTCTATATGGCAGACCGCGGAATCATCCTGCCGCTCGGCACCGGCGAGGCGCGCCTGGATCTGTTCGTCGGGCTTAACAAAGGCATGGAAGGTCGAGTTTTCGGGGTCGGCTCGGCGCTGGCTTCGGAAAGAAACGTCGGCCTGACCTTCAGGGGAACCCTGTGGGGCCCGTTTGAGATGGGCATGTCGGTTCAGTATCTGCAGACGCTCGACAACGGCAAGAAGACCAGGCCGCACGGCAACTTCGACGGAACCACCACCCCACCTTCGACCGGCCGCGGCCCCGAAGGCGATGGAACCCGCAGGGTGGCCGGTTACGGATACAAGTTCGCCGACGGCTTCAGCCAGTTCGTTCCCGCCTACCTTTACGGTCGTTTCAAGGTCGTGGAACAGTTCGGCGTTGAACTGGGCCTTCAGATTCCGACCATGCAGGCCGACGGATTCAACCGCCCGGCCCTGAGAATCGGGCTGCCGGTTCAGTACATCGCGGTGCCGGGGCTGCTGAAGATCCACGCCAGGCCGGATCTGCTGATCGGTTTTGGGACGACCGAGCCGCAGGATTCCGCAATGCCTTCGGAGCCGGTCAACGTCGGATTCTATGTCGATGCCGGCATAACGATCTCGGTTGCCAAGGTCTTTTTCGACGTAACCGTCGGATACGGTCTGGACGTTTATCCGTTCAAATCCGGTTATCTGCCGATGTCGATCCTGGTTGGTTACCAGGTTCTTACCAGGCTTGACGTTTTCGCCGGGTTCACGCTTGAAAACATGACCCCCGAATTCGGCGGCGCCGGCGACGCCCGCAGCCTTTCTGTCGGCTTCCAGTGCCGGTTCTAGGCCGCAGTGGCCGTTTTTCTCCATGCGGATTTCCCGATGACTCTTGCAAGACTGGCAGCGGCGGTATTGATTGTTTTCCCGGCGGCAACCGTGCTGGCGGAAACGGTCGTGCCGATTGTTGATCGCCCGATCGTATGCCCGGAGGGCCAGGGTTCGCTGACCTTCGACATGACTGTCGGCCTTAACGCCACCGATCCCGGACGGACGGGCGGTGTCTACAGCGACCTGGCCAGCGAGACCCGGGGGGGCCTTGGGGCTTCGTACGGATTTGCAAAAGGAATCGAGGCCGGGGTCGTCCTGCCGTGGCTCTTCCTCGACATGGACGGGGACACCGTGCAGTCATTCAACGTCGCCATGGCCGGATGGCCGATGTTTTCGAACACGAACAGCAGAAGCCACTTCCGCCAGGTCTTCGCTTTCGGGAAATTCAGACTTGCCGATTTCGTCGCCGTCGAGTTGACCCTTGCGATACCGCTTGAGGAAATCAAGGCCAACCAGGTCGGGGCCAGGGCCGGACTTCCCTTCAAGTTCGCGGTTCTGCCAGGCAGGCTTGCCGTCCACTTCAGGCCGGAACTGCGGCTTGGGTTCGCGAACAAGGATCGCGCCTTCGGCAACCCCGTCCAGATCACGGCATGGTTCGATGCGGGACTTACGGTCAACGCCACCAAATCACTCTATTTCGATGTATCGCTGGGATACGGCAGGACATTCCTTCCATCGCCCGCGAAAATGGTCACTGCCGAATACATGGGGGCGCCGGGCTACGGCGCTTCCGGATGGCTTCCTCTTTCCGTCACGATGGGTTACACCATCATCGAATCGATCGACCTGTTTGTCGGATTCACGATGACAAACCTTGCCCCGGAAGGATCAATCGCCCCGTCGGACGGAAGATCGCTTACAATCGGACTCGACTACAGATTCTAGAGGGGCCCTGAATGAACAGGCTGCTTTCGGTTCTGGCCGTCTGCCTGCTGATTCCCGCAGCGGCCGGCGCGCGCGACATGAACCAGAAGTTCGGGATCGGTTACGAACAGAGCGTCGGCGGCGTTTCCGGGATCAACCTTAAATACCATATCAAAAAGTTCACGATCGCCGGGACGGTCGGATTCGACATCTTCAAGCCGACAGATTCGGATCCCAGGAGCGCGGTCAGGTTCGCCGCCGGGGCCTTCTATGACTTCGCGTCGTTCAAGAAGGTCAACATGGGCATCGGGCTTCGCGTCAACGCGGGCTGGAAGAACGCCGAGGCGGTCAATGCCGGCCGACGAAAGGAACTGGGCTGCACCGACAACGATTCGTGCAGCGGCATGGTCAAGTCCGGCGACGTCTGGCAGGTGAACCTGGAAATTCCGCTGGTGGTGGAAGTGTTCCTGTCTGATCACTTCGCATTCACATTGTCCGCCGGTTTCGTTATCACTATTCTTACCGAGGACGAAGTCGTGCTCGGCACCGATCGGCTGAATCCATCGATGGCTTCCGGCACCGCCGAATCCGGCTTCGGGTTCAGCCTGGGAATGGGAAGCATGCTGGCCACGGCCGGTTTCATGGTTTACTTCTGATGCCGGGCGTCTGGCCGCATTGAAGGAAGGTGCCCGATGACTCCACCAGCACTGCTCAAGGCCGTCATCCTGGCCGCCCTGATGGGCGCCGTTGCTTGTGGCGGCGACCCGCAGACCGACACGGGCGACCTGACGCCGGATATCCCCACCGACATCGGAACCGACATCCCGGACATCGACCAGGAATTCGAAGTATGCCGGCCCGGAACAATCCAGGGATGTTCGACAGACGGTTTCGGCGAGGTGGTGTGCGCCAGGGACGGATCCGGGTGGGAAGTCGTTTCCTGCGGCCAGGGCAGCCTCTGCGTGGCCGAGAAGGGGCGCTGCTCGAGCTGCATTCCGGGAACGCTGCGATGCCTCAACGACGACATCATACAGCGCTGCGACGATTCGGGCACCAAGTGGGAAGATCATCAGGACTGCAACGGCGCTGAAACGGGCAAGGTGTGCAGGCTTGGCGTCTGCATCGGCCTTTGCGAGCTGAACTCGAAGCTGAGTTCATACATCGGCTGCGAATACTGGGCGGTCGATCTGGACAACGCCTTTGTCCCCAGCAACAGCGAAAGCGGCTATGCGGACGCAGCCGGTTCCCCATGGGCGATCGTCGTTTCGAACACCAGCACGAAGTATCCGGCGCGGGTCGAAATCGACTGCAAATACGGCCCGGTCACCCGGGATCACTGGGGAAACGAACTGGACTTTTCGCCCATTCCGCCGATGAGCCTCAGGATTTTCACCATCGCCAGGAAATATTCCGTCGTTGACCCCGCCAGCCAGTATTTCGGCCAGGAGTTCCCGATGGATCTTGACGGGACGTCGATTAAGCCGCAGGCGTACCGCGTCAAGTCATCCATCCCGATAACGGCCTACCAGTTCAACCCGCTGGAAAACGAGGAAGTCTTCTCGAACGACGCATCGATCCTGATTCCGTCGAACTCGCTCGGGCGTTACCACCTGGTCATGACCCGCGAGCAGACCTTCAACGACCTTAAGGGGTTCCTGACGGTCGTCGCGATTAACAGCGGGGAAACCCAGGTAAACGTCACGGTGACCGCACCGACCCTTGGCGGCGACGGCGTTCCCGCCATGACCGGCGGAACCGGCAAGACGTTCATCCTGAACCAGTGGGACGTGCTGAACATCGAGACAAACGCGTACGGTGCCGACCTGACCGGTTCAATCGTGCTGGCGAACCACCCGGTCGCCGTATTCGGTGGAAGCGAGGCGGCCAACGCCCCGAACACCAACCACTGCTGTCCCGACGGCAAGTGCCGGTACCACCAGGAATGGCTGGAATGCGCTTCGCGCAACGACTGCCTCTGCGAGTGGCCTGCAAACAACCTTGATCCGCCGCGCGATGTCACCTGCCGCAACAACTACGACTGCATCGGCTACAACACGTGCTGCGCGGATCACCTGCAGATGCAGATGTTCCCGGTCACGACATGGGGCACGAAATACGTGGCCACGCTCAGTTACCCGCGCGGTTCGGAACGCGACGTCTGGCGGATAATGGCCGCGTCCGACAACACCCAGTTGACGACATACCCCAGCCAGACTGATAACTGGGTAATAAACCGCGGCCAGTTCGTGGAGTTCGAGGCCGACGAGAATTTCGAAATCATCGGCAAGAAGCCGCTGCTTGTCGGACAGTTCCTGGCGGCCCAGCAGGCTCCCGACCCGGGTTCCGGCGAAACCGACGCGAAAACGGGCGACCCGACCTTCATCCTTGCGGTTCCGGTTGAACAGTTCCGAACCGAATACGTTTTCCTTGCGCCGGACAAGTACATGTTCGACTGCGTCAACATCATCGCGAAGCCGGGGGTCCCGGTCTTTCTGGACGGCCAGGAACTCCGGCCCGAAGACCTGACCTTCAGGACAATCCGGAAGATGCAATCGGAAATGACCGAAAAGGGCTATGAACATCCGTCCGAACTCGGTATCAGGTTTGGTGATTACAAGATTGTCGGACAAGGCGACTGGGCGGTCTTCCGCCTGGTCATCGAGGACGGAGTCCACACCGCGTCTTCTGCCGAACCTTTCGGCGTGATATCGTACGGTTACGATCAGTACGTGTCATACGGATACCCTGCGGGACTGAACCTGCAGGATCTGAAACTGATCGACGAGGAACCGATCGGGGACTGACCTGGATGGCGCAGCGAAAAAAATTCGCCAGAATCAGGCTGCTGGCCGCCTCGCTGGCTCTGGTTGCGTGTATTCACCTGCCGTGCCGGGCAAGGGCCGACTTCGGCGACATAAGAAACGTCTTTTCGGGAACTGCCTGGACCCTTCAGGAAGGCGATTTCGTGGTCGGCATCATCGGGCCGATGACGTTCGGCCTTGTTGACCAGTTTACGCTGACGACGCACCCGATCCTGGATCTTCTGCTGATCCCGAACGTCAATCTGAAATGGAAGTTCTTCGACAACGACAAGGTGGCCCTGGCTCTGGACATTGCCTACATACAAAGTTTCCTGGACACGGAACTGACGGACATACCGGGTTCGCTGAGCCCCTACATGATTCTTTCGGTTCCGATCAAGGATGTCGCGGCGCTGACTTTCAGGGCGGGATATGTGCTTGAACTCAGCCCGAATTCACACGGACTGACTTACGGGGCCGAAGTTTCGTGGCTTGTAACGGCGGCCGACCTTATTTCCGTGGGAGTTTCCGGGCAGTACCATCCCCGTGGACGCGGCGCCGATGTCCCCACCGTCACGGCCACTTACACCCACGCGTGGGACAGCATCCGCCTGTCGGTCGGAATTGCCGTCGGCAGTTTCCTGACCCGTGTCGGCGACAATGCCGAGGACGTGTTCGACGTACCCGTCTATCCAATCATTGATGTCTGGTGGCTTCTGTGATGCTCACAGCGGCTGGGCGGTGACCTGGACGGGCGTGGCCGGCGCGGCCTGAACCGGGACGGCTGTCGGGCCGGGAGGCGGCCCGGACGAAACGCCCAGATCCTTCAGGGTGTTGTTGTAGGCGGCGGCCGCCTCGTCCGTTTCAAGCCGTCCGGCGATGTCCCTCATTTCGTCCAGCCTGGACTGAACGCCGATATTGGTTCCGACGTATGTGTTGCGCTGAACCGCGATTTCATCCCTTAACTGGCGCATCCTCTCCATCGCGGCCTGGTCGGCCGCCGGGTCTCGCTGCTTCATCACGACGTTCGGCGCGGGAACGCGATAAGGCTGCTGCCCGTCCCCGGCAGATCGCGGCCTGGCCGAGTCCGAACCATCCGATTCGCCGCCCTGCCCGCCTTCGGGCGCCGTGCCCGGTTCAGGCGCGGCCGCTTCAGGTTCGACCGCCTGGCCATCGTCAACCGCCTCGGGCTGCCTGACCATCCTCTCAACTTCGGCCGCAATCAATTTTTCGACAGCGGCGCGACAACCTGCGACACCGGAATTCATCGGGACTTCCGCCCCGACCCTGGCAATCCCCATGCAGGCCGACGCAGGCAGGCCGGCAGTGTTGCACCTGGAGAACACGTAGGAGCGGCACCATGTGTTGGGCTGTGGCACCTGACGCGCCGCCGCGCCTGCCGGCCGTGCCGCCGGCTGCGAAGGCTGCTGAACCTGGACAGGCTGTTCCGGCACCGGAGGAGCTTCGTCGGTTGGCGGCTCGGACGTTCCGAACAGCAGCGGGACGGCCACCGCAAGAACAAGAACCGCCAGCACGGCGGCCATCAACACGGTCAACCTTGTGTTTCCAGACTTTTTTTCTTCCACGGCGTCCCCCGCCAGACAAGGCTCATGTTAACATCTGTCCAGTTCCGGCCCGCATCCCCGGTGGAGAGACACGATGGACAGGCCATACGTTTCTATAGTACTGCCAGTATTCAACGAGGTGGAAAGTCTTGACCCGCTTTTTGACGAAATCGAGCAGGTCATGACCGGGCTGGGCAGGACTTTCGAGGTCATCTGCTGCGACGACGGAAGCACTGACGGCTCGAAGGAAAAGTTGCTGGCGCGGGCTTCTTCCGATGACAGGTACAGGCTGATCTTCCTTGTCCGGAACTACGGCCAGACAGCCGCGCTTGACGCCGGCTTCCGGGTTGCCGAGGGCGAAGTCATCATCCCGATGGATGCCGATCTTCAGAACGATCCGGCCGACATCCCGAAGCTGCTTGCACGCCTGGAACAAGGTGCCGACCTGGTGTCCGGCTGGCGCGCCAGCCGCAAGGACGCCTTCCTTACGAAGACGCTTCCTTCGATGATTGCAAACAGGCTTGTCGTTTCCCGGGTTACCGGGGTCAATCTTCACGACTACGGCTGCACCCTGAAGGCATACAGGGCTTCCTTCCTGAAGCAGTTCCATCTTTACGGCGAAATGCACAGACTGATTCCGGCCTATGTGAAATGGGCCGGCGGGGTCGTTGTCGAGGAAAAGGTGAACCACCGGGCGCGAACCTTCGGCAAATCCAAATACGGCCTCAGCAAGACTTTCAGGCTGATCCTGGATCTGCTGACCGTAAGGTTCCTGCTGGGATATTCCACCAAGCCGCTCTATTTCATCGGGCGGTACGGGCTTGCCGCGATCGGGCTTGGATGCCTTGCTCTGACCTGGACGATCGTGAAGAAGATCCTGTGGCATTACCCGCTTTACACGGATCCGTTCTTCCTTGTTTCGATCGTCCTGTTTCTTGGCGGGTTCCAGATACTGTTTTCGGGCCTGCTGGCCGAACTCAGCATGAGGACGTATTTCGAATCCCGCGACAGGGCGCCCTACATGGTCGCAAGAACTGTCAACATCGAAACCGACCGGTTCCGAATGGTTTAGGCTGCAGGACGGGACAAATCATGTGCGGAATATGCGGGTTCACGGGCGACCGGCATTCCAGTGATGCCGACTCGATAATTGCCCGGATGACCGAATCGCTTGCACACCGCGGCCCGGACGAGGACGGGTTCTTCGTCGGCGACGGCGTCCGGCTGGGACACCGACGGCTTTCAATCATCGACATTGCCGGCGGACGGCAGCCGCTGTTTTCCGAAGACCGCGGAATCGCAGTCGTATGCAACGGCGAAATCTACAACCATTCGGAACTTCGCGCTGAACTGCTTGAAAGGGGGCACCGGCTCTCTTCCGGATCCGACTGCGAGGTGATTGCCCACCTCTGGGAAGACCTGGGCACCGCGATGCTTTCCAGGCTTGACGGAATGTTCGCGATCGCCCTGTGGGATTCAAGGCGGCACGAGCTCCTTCTGGCGCGCGACCGCATGGGCAAGAAGCCGCTCTTCTGGTCGGCGACCGGCGGCGGAGTCGTGTTCGGTTCCGAACTGCGGGCGCTGCTGGCCCACCCGGATGTTCCTCGACGGGTCTGCCCCGATTCGCTTTACAGGTTTCTGACCCTGGATTACGTGCCGACGCCGTATTCGATTATCGAGGGTGTCTTCAAGGTCGAATCGGGGGGCTGGATTCTTTCGGGTTCGGACGGAATCACTTCGGGAAGATTTCACGAACTGCGGCCGGGCGCGACTTTCGATGGAAATGAGCAAGACGCGGCGGAGGCGGTCTGGGAAGAACTGGTTCGCGCCACCGGGCGGCGGCTTGAGTCGGAAGTCCCCCTGGGGGTTTTCCTGTCTGGCGGCCTTGACTCGTGCTCAGTGCTTGCGGCGATGTGCCGGCACGTCGATCCGTCCGAAATCAGCACCTTCACCATTGCCTTCGACGACCCCTCGTTCGATGAATCGGAAGCCGCCCGCTCGGTCGCCAGGCACTTCGGAACCAGGCACCACGAGCACAGGCTTGACGGCGAACAGGCTGTCAGGCTGGTGGGCGAAACGGCATCGATCGCGGACGAGCCTCTTGCCGACTACTCGATCATCCCGACGGCCCTGCTGGCAAGGTTCGCGAAGGAGCACATATCGGTCGCCCTTTCAGGGGATGGCGGGGACGAACTCTTTTACGGATATGAAACATTCAAGGCCGACCGGCTTGCACGCATCGCGACAAGGCTTCTTCCAGGCTTCGTCACCGACCGCATCCTGCCGGCCGCCGCGTCGGCCATCCCGGTGACCGACCGCAACATGGGACTGGATTACAAGGTTGACCGCATGTCGCGGGGGCTTCGTTACGACCGTTTCGGAAGGCATCTGGCCTGGGTCGGGGGTTTTGATCCGCGAAGTGTCCGGGGCGGCGGCGGCGTGCTGAATAAATCCACCTCGGACGCGATGTCGATCGGCGAGGAAGACTGGTGGCCCGATGTCGCGCGGGTGCTCGCGGGAACAGAACACATGGATCCGTTCAAGCGCCTGGCCATCATGTACATGCGCCTGTACCTTCAAGACGGAGTGCTGGTCAAGGTGGATCGCGCCTCCATGAACTGCGCGCTCGAGGTCAGGTCACCCTTCCTTGACACCGCAATGGTAAAGCTTGCCCTTTCTATGCCGGCGTCCCTTAACCTGCACGGCGGCGCGACGAAGGCGGTGATCCGGCGGATGATCCGGGGACGAGTCCCGGAACGAATCGTGTCCGCGCCCAAAAAGGGGTTTGGAGTCCCAGTCGCCGCGTGGCTGCGAAGCGATCTCAGGCCGATGATTGACCGTCTGCTTTCACGCGAATACCTTGCCAGGCAAGATATTTTCAACCCGTCCGCGGTCGAAGCCATGGTGCGTTCCCACATGGAGCGACGGCACAATTTCCGAAAGGAACTTTTCAGCCTTCTGATCTTCCAGCTCTGGCACGAGCAGTGGATTTGTAAATAAAAACGATTGGCATATATTAGGGGGATTGACCGGCGCGATCCGGTCAGGGGTTGCTTCAACGCTGGCGCTGCTCGATTTGCTTGGATGATTCGACAATGGAAGACCTGGATCTGGTCCTTGTAATCGGTGAACTTGTCGGGGGCCTTGCCCTGTTCATATACGGCATGAAGCTGATGACCGGGGCGCTTCAGTCGGCCGCCGGCACGCGCATGCGCACCATCCTTGGCCGGATCACGGGCCGAAGGGTCGCGGGGCTGACCGCCGGCACCGCCATGGGTTTCATGGTTCATTCCGGCGCCGGATCGGTGATGATTGTCGGTTTCATCAACGCCGGACTGTTGACACTCGCCCAGTCAATCCCGCTGATGCTCGGAAACAACGTCGGCACGTCGCTTTCGATGCAGCTCTTTTCTTTTCAGGTCGGCAAGTATGCATTTTTCGCCATCGGCATCGGACTGATGGTTGCAACACTTTTCAAGAAGGACGCCATTCGGCAGGGCGGGCTTATTGTCCTTGGCCTCGGGCTGCTCTTCCTCGGGATGAACCTGATGAAAGAATCGGCCGCGCCGCTTAAGGACGCCGGCTTTTTCAATTCTTTCATCGAGGCGGGGGCGGCACCGGGAATCCTCGCCACGCTGTCGGGATTCCTTCTTGGAATTGCCGGATCGGCTCTGATGCAGTCGAGTGGGGCATTGATCGGCATCCTGTTCGCCATGGGGGCGGCCGGCGTGTTTTCATCGGTGGCCCAGCCCCTGCCAATCGTTCTTGGCGCCCACATCGGAACTTGCGTGGTCGGGTTGATTGGAAGCATCGGCACCAACATTGAATCCCGACGTTCCGCGATGGCCCACCTGATGTTCAACGCGATCGGCGGCGTCCTGGCCCTTGCTATGGCACCCTTGTACGTGAAGGCCGTCCAGTTCGCCGGTGGCGACATGGTTCATCAGATTGCCAACGTGCACACTTCGGTTCAGGTGGTGAACGCCCTGATTTTCCTTCCGTTCACGAACCAGTTCACGGCGCTGATCCGACGCATGACACCGAGCACGCGCCTGCCGGTGCCGAAATCCAACCTCGAAGACAAGTATCTCCAGACACCGGAAATGGCGATCGTTGCCGTGATGCAGGAAACCAGGCGCATGGGAACGATGGTGCGCAAGATGCTGCGCCAGGCGATGACGGGCGTGGTTCGGCCTTACTCGGATCAGCTTTTCGCGGCAATCGAGAAGGAAGAGGAATCGGTCGATCTGCTGAAGGAGGCCATCAACGAGTACCTCTTCGAGATCAGCAAGCGGCAGCTTTCCCAGCGCCAGTCGCTGATCATCCAGCACCTGATGAGGACGGTCGCCGACATCGAAAGGATTGGCGACCACGCGGAATCGATTACCGAGATCGTCCGCGAGAAGATCAACCGCGGCGTCGAATTCGACACGCTGAGCCTTTCGCGCCTGATCGACGCATTCAGGAAAGTCGATTTCCTGCTGGACAAGATGGTCGAATCGCTGAACCCGGCCAACCGTGTCTTCGGCGGACATGCCCAGGTGCTTAATTCCGCGCGGATTGAGTACAAGCAACTGAGCGAAGCGGCCCGCGAGTACTACAAATTCAGGATTCAGAACAAGGAAGCCGATGCCGTCCACGGAATGATTTACGCCAACCTGTTTTCAACGATGGATCGAATCGTCGGCCACACGAAGAGCGTCGCAAAGAGCGAACGGGATCCGATGTTCCGCGTGAAGCTTGAAAAGCTGGACATGCCCAGCCCCGCGATGGAAAAGTCGATGGGCAGCGACCAGAATTACCTGTTCATCGAAACCGGCATCTTCAATACGCACGAACTGGACATCAAGATGCTTTCGTTCCAGCCGCCCGACGGTAATGCCGAAGTCAACGCCCCGGCCATAACGTTCGACGCGAACTCCGACCCTGGCCCGGCCAGCGAATAGGAACTTCCGGCAGCCGGGCAGAAGGACACAGTCCAATCAGGCAGGTTTGAAGGCTTTCAGGACGCGGTGGTGGCGATCACTGTCCCTTGACCGGGGCCTTGATGTGATGTGGACGGCCGGCATCACGTTCCCACGGCTTGACCTTTATCTTGCCCATTCGAACGTCGCCGGGCAGCGGGATCCTTCCTGGATGACCGCCCATTCCGCGCCCGGGGCCGCCAATGCCGCGGCCCGGCCTTGTCTTGCCGGAGTAGTACGGAATCTGAAGCGGCTCCGATGAAGCGAACTCGACGAGCAACATGCCCTGGACGGGGTTGTCGTCCAGCGGGCCCTCAAGGACGATGGTTTCGCCTTCCTCGGATTTGCTGGACGAAACCAGCTTCACCAGGCCGGCTTCATCCTTGACGGTTCTGACCGTGAACGGCTTGCCGTTCATTGACTGAAGCAGGATTTCAATCGTCTGCGAGGTTTGGCCCGCGGCCGTCATCCGTCCCCGTGCGGGAAAGATGGCCTCGGCCGGCTGGGCCGCAACTTCCCCGGTCACGTCGGCCATGATGGTCATGCTGATGGAAGGAACCTCTGGACTTGAAGTGGTGGCATCAATGCGACCGCGGAAAAGGCCGATTTCGGCGGGGGCATTGAAGACCACCTGGATCTTCGACGGATCGGCCGCGTCAATCGAGGCCGAAAGCCGTGGATCGTTTTCCGGTGAAAGTTTCAGGCCGGTCAGCGTGACGCCTTCCGACCGAAGCCCGACGATACCGATTTCACGCTCGACCCGGGTATTGCGAAGAACCCTTCCAAGTCGAAGATTGCTTTCGGCGAACTCGACAGCCGGCTTCACTTCGCCCGAAACGGTCAGGATCACGACCGGCGTGGTGGCCGAATTCGTGTGAACCTTGACCGACTTCGACTGGGCGCCGCTGCGCCCCCGCGTGTTGAAGACCACCTCCACATCGGCCGTCGCGCCCGGCTCGACCACGGGATTCGAAACCACCGCCGCGGTGCACGAACAACTGGCCTTCGTTTCCAGGATCGTCACGGCGGAATCCCCGACGTTCTTCAACTTGAAGACGTGCCGGATTTCCTCGCCACGCACGGTGACCCCATTGTCAAAAAGGGGCTCGGCGACCTCAATGCGACCGCCCGCCGGGGCCTGCGGTTCCTGAATCGGAGAGGACTTCGAACAGGCCGACGCCACCGACGCGACGACAAGACACGAGATCACAAAATTGCTTTTCATTTCATCACTCAACAGAAGGCGTTGGGGCCGCGGGGGCCGGTTCGGCCTGCGCCGCGGGGGCCGTGGCCGGGGCTGTGGCCTGTGCGGCGGCGGGAGCCGCGGAGGCACCCTGCACATCGGCCTGCTGAACGTTCAAAGCTGGGGCCAGCCTGGCCGCCGGTGCCTTCTGGCCCGACTGCATGGCGTCCTGCTTCGAAGCCTGGTTCAACTTGCTGGTATCGACAATCATCTGGCGGAACTTGTCGCAGACAACCGCCTTCTTCAAGTCCGCGCCCTTTGCCTCCCGACGAATGTTCAGGCAATCCTCGAGCGGCCTTTCCGCGCAGACCATATCCGCCAGCAGGTCGCATCCAACGGCCGGTGTCGAACGATCCGGCTGCAGTTCCAGAATCTGTCCACATACCTTGCCGGCCGCCTCGTCGGCCTTTTCGGCCTGGCGCCTGATATTCGCGCATTCTTCGGACTGCCCGGCCGCGCATACGGCATCGGCCAGCTTTTCGCACGGGGACTTGCGCTTGCAGCCAGTCCCCAGCGCCAGAACAGCAATTATCGGAAGCAAAACAATAAGCCTGGTTCCCATATACAAAACCCCCAGAAACGACGCGTGGATCGTCGCCCAGTAAGTGGCCGCTGTCAATCGCGGCGGCGCACCTCACGGCACGCGCGGCGGACGCACCTTGTCCAATCAGGCGGACGGATCCCGCGTGAAGGAAAAGAATGACCGCCGGACGGATCGGCCGGGCGCGATGATTGGAATACTGTTAGATTTGCAGTGTTACACCTTATTACGGTTGACCTTGCTCCTGTTCGAACAAATAATCCTGCTGGAATATTCTGGGAGGCCCCCAATGAAATCTTATGTGCGCTCTTTTGCGACAATGATGGTCGTGACATTCGCCGCGGCCGGAGCCATGGCTCAGATGGCCGTTGAACCTTCCGATGGTCAGGGTGACGAACTGCTGCCCGAGGAACCGGCCCGGCAGCCGGCATACACCGAGGTGACGCAGCCCCAGGAACAGCCGGCCGAAGCCCCGGCAGCCAACGCGGACAAGGCGTGGGGCGAACCGGCGGATGAAGACGATTCCGATGAAGTTGCCGGAAGTTCCACGACGGCCGAGTTCCTGAAGTTCCTGCGTGAAGGCCCCGCGAAAATCAAGAAAGGTTCCTTCGAGATGGACTTCCACGCCAGGATCCAGGCTTGGGGCGGATGGGTCGGTGAAGATTCCCTTCTTTCCCAGGGCGACCGCATGCAGGAATACGGTTTCAGGCTGCGCCGGGCGCGTTTCGGCGTCGAAGGCCAGCTTGTCAAGAAGCTGAACTACAAGATTGAACTCGACCTGTTCGACCAGGAAAAGTCCGGCGGCCCGCTTTATGAAGCCTGGATCAACTACGAGCCGACCCACTACTTCGGCCTTACGGTCGGCCTGAACAAGTTCCTTTACTCGCGCGAGGAAATGCTTTCATCCGGCGGCCTGACGCACCTGGATCGGTCGGTGGCGTCAAGGGCGATGGCCCCGGGCGGCCAGATGGGCGTCATGATCTATTCCCATCCGGTCAAGGACAAGCTGTCGATCGCATTCGGCGTCTATAACGGACTCCAGCGCCGCGCCAGCTTCTTCGAAGGTTACGAGGGCGTCGGGACGTCCCTTGGAAACAAGTTCGAGCGCATGGCCTACGTCGGACGCATCGATGCAAGCCCGATGGGCGACCTTGGCGGCGACGTGGCCGACCTGAAGAACAGCCGTCCACTGGTCGGGTTCGGCGCCGGCGCCATGTACAGCAACGGCAAGACGGCCGAAATCATCGGCGCGTCGGGTTACGCGCAGTTGAAGGCCTCGGGCTTCCACCTGCTGGCCGAAGTCCTGTGGGATCGCAGCAAGCCGCAGGCGGATCCTTCGGTGCCGACCGTGCTGGCTTCCCAGATCGATCGCCTGACCTTCGCCGGATCCCTTGGTTATGTCATTCCGAACATTAAACTCGGCCTGGCAGTCAGATCCGAATACATCGACGACAACATGAACGTGAAGGACGAGGGCGACGTGCTGATCACTGCCGCCACCGTCACATATTACGCGTGCGAGCACTTCCTGAAAGTCCTGGTCGAATACCAGAACAGGTACGAGCTCCACGGAAAAAGCATCAGCAACGACGCCGCCATCGCCGGCGTCCAGTTGATGTTCTGATTGCGCCCAAGCACCACCCGGCGGGGCCTTCGGACCACCCGGGTAAGTGAGGTGTCCCATGATACGAAACCTTTCGGGAAAGGTCCTGGCGGCCGTCCTCCTGTCTGCGGCGGTCGTTTCGACCGGCTGCAACGAGGACGGTCAACTCAGGGCCGTTCAGATATCAAGCGGCGATCAGTTGATCGGCGGCCCTTCGGCAAAGGGCAAGATGGGCGACTATCTGCTGGAAAATGATCGCATCCGCGTAATTGTCGCGGGCAAAGGGCCATCATACGCGGCCGGCATGTTCGGCGGCGGCGTCCTGGACATCGATCTGCAGCGCTGGCGCGCAGAGGATCGCGCAAACAGCGGATGGGATTCGTTCATGGAATCCTTCCCGCTTGCGAACCTGCTGACCCCGAATCCAGACGGAATCCTGAAGGAAGTCGGGTTCGACAACGGCGACGGTTCAATCCAGCTCGTCAGCCAGACGGGCGAACTCAGCATCGTCAACGACGGCTCGGACGGCAAGGCGGCAATCCTCCGCATGACCGGACACTCCGACTACATGTTCGACATGCTGAAATTCCTTAACCGCGAACTGATCGACGCGCTTCTTCAGAACCTCAGCTTCAGCGGTATGACGCTGACCCCGGGGCTGCTGGCCGATTTCGTCGGCAACTACATCCCGGGCTTGAACCTGTTCGCCCTGCTGAACCGCCTTCAGATCGGGATCGACTTCTCGACCGACTACATCCTGGAACCCGGCAAGCCATGGCTGAAGATGGCGACAACAATCAGGATGTCCCCGCCGTACGACGACATCGTGAAGAAGTGCCCGCCCGTCACGGGCTGCACGCTTGAATGCCCGAACGGCTTTGCGATGACCGAACTGTCCGAGCCAAGTCCCGACGGCGCAAGCACGCCTTACCTGCGCATGTGCCCGATCTGCGAATGTGCGAACGCGACGGCCGACATGCCGACCTTCAACGAAACCAGGGACTTCTTCTCGGTTCTTCTTGGAACGCCTGCCGACTGGGTAAGGCCGGAATGGAAGGGCGGGGTCGTCGCCGGCGACTTCCTGTTCTTCGGTTCGGAAAGTCCCGCGTTCGTCCCCGGCCTGGGTTACGACGTTGACCGCAAGATCTATGAAAACATGTACGACGGCGTCGGCACGATGGGAAGCCCGATAACGGTTGACTGGATTGCCGCAAAGGGCATCAACGTCAGCTATGCATGGGCAACGGTTAACCCGTTCGAAAAGCATGGCTACGACTGTCCGAAATACCGCCTTGCGATCTCGCGGATCGAACGCGAAGACATCGACTTCGTGACCGACAAACTTAAGGGAAGCGCCGAATTCGACCTGGCCAGCAACATCGGCGTAAACGACGCCAGATCCAGGGTCAAGACCGCGGTCATCGACAACAAGCCCGTTTACCTTGTGACGGTTCCGGTGCCGGCCGAGGGGTCACGCCCCCAGGCCTTCGACGACTGGAAAAAGTCGATTCTTGACAACCAGGGCAAGGCCCTCGCCGCGAAATTCGGCGACAAGGTTCAAATCGACCTGATCGCGGCACACGAGTGCCTGCCGTCCAAGCTGATGATTCCGTTGTTCTCGTCCTCGGCCACCGCGGTTCTGACCCATTTCACGGGCGACGCGGGACTTCAGGACGACGGCTCCGGAAATCTTGTCGATCGCAGCCGCAGCTTCACCTTCACCAGGTACCTGACTGTCGGCGAGGGCGACATCGCATCCGCGCTGCGTCCGGTGTTCGAACTGCGAAACACCCCGCACGGCGAACTTGGCGGCGTCGTTACCCAGAGGGAATCCGGAACGCCACTGTCGAAGGTCGAAGTTTTCGTACTCGAGTACATCCAGGACAAGGACGGCAACGATTTCGAGTCGTTCCAGGAATACCGCAAAGCCGCCCAGGAACAGCTTCGTTCGTCCGGCTTCGTGACCGCACTTGAATCGGACACCGGCATCGACATGAGCCCGGACGGTTCTTTCGCCGGCCCGGTCGAAGTCGGCACGTACTATGTATTCGCGCACAGCCCGACCCTTGGCAACAGCCAGATGGAAAAGGTCGAAATCACCGACGGCGGTTTCGCAAGGGTCAACCTTTCGCTGGTTCCGCCGGCGCGCATCGAGTATCGGGTGTCGGACAATTCCGGCCTGATGATTCCGGCTCGCCTGACGTTCATGCCGGTTGAACTGGACACAGGGGATCCCCTGGATTACTGGACCAGCTTCAACGAGCCGGAACTTGGCGATTCCAGGTACGACCACGGCATCGGCCTGACCGAACACTCGCTCAACGGCGAGGGCACGGTCACCGTCCCGGCCGGCCGTTACAACATCTATGTGTCCCATGGATTCGAGTATGAAGTGAAGATCATCCGGAACTACGAAGTGTCTTCCGGCGAGAAGAAGGCACTTTCGGTTCAAATCAACCGGGAAGTCGATACGACCGGTTACGTGGCGGCCGACCTTCACCTTCACACCATCTTCTCGTCCGATTCGTCGCTGCCGGTAGATATGCGCCTGAAGGCCATCATGACCGAGGGTGTCGAATACGTGACGGCCAACGACCACGACGTGGTCATCAATTACGAACCGTATCTTGCCGACATGGGTCTGGAGGGATACATCAAGACGGTTCCCAGCGCCGAAACGTCCCCGCTCGAGTGGGGACATTTCAACCTGTGGCCGATGAAATGGGACGGCCGCGACATCCCGCTTCACGATCCTGTTCCGTGGCAGGCCGGCGAATCGATGGAGGAAATCTGGGACGCCATGTTCTCCCGGGCGGACGGGCCGGCGGACGCCGCGGTCATGCAGCTTAACCACCCGCGCGACGGAACGATGGGCTACTTCAACCAGATCGGGTTCAAGGCCCACTCGCTGCAGCGCAAGAACGGCGCGATGATGATGTGTTCCAAGGCGGTCGAGGACGCTCCGTGCAACTTCCACCTGTTCGAGATCTTCAACGGTAAGAACCTTCATTACCTGCACACGCCGACCATCGGCGAACTGGAAAGGTACAACGCGTGCTTCAAGGAGATCGTCGCGGCGACGGAAAAGGGCGAATTCGGCTTCGAAGCGAACGGGCGTGGCGCCGTCTGCGGCTGGATGCAGGCCGATCCGTGGCCGGACTGCGGCGAACTTCTTGAGGATCCCATGCCGGAAGGCCTGGACGAAGCGGGAATCGCCGAGTGGGCGACGCGCCATGACCAGTGCGTCTGGCACAAGGAGATGCGCGAGGGATTCGCGTACTGTGACGACGATGCCGTCACGCTTTCGAACTGCAAGCGCATGGCGATGGAATCGTCGAAGCTGATATCCGGAAGGTACATGCTGCAGCGCACGCCACAGGAACAGACCCTTTCCGTGAACCTGTACGACCGCGCCGAAGACGACGATTCCGTGACGTGCAACGAAAACGGCTGTCCCGATGTCGGATGCAGCCTGCAGGAAGTATGCGAAGCCTGCCTGAAGCCAATCGCCGCCGACTGTTTCAAGAAGGGCGGCTGGAACGCCGAATGCATGGTGATGTGCAGGGACAACTGCCCGCAGGAGGACTCAAGGCCGTGCAGCAGTTCCCAGCAGCCGCTGAACGACTGGTTCGCCCTGCTTGACGCCGGCATGAACGTGTTCGCAAGCGGCAACTCGGACTCGCACAAGACGTCGGCCGAGGTCGGGTATCCAAGGAACTTGATCGTTTCATCCACCGACAAGCCGCACGCGCTTGATCGGGATGAACTGAACCGCAACCTGAAGGCCGGGCGCTCGATCGTCACATCCGGACCGATGGTTGATTTTGAAATCCTGGCTGAAGACACCGGCGAACGTGCCGGCCTGGGCGGCATGGTTCAGGCGAAGAAAGGCAAGCTGCACGCGCGGATCAGGGTTCAGACGCCGTCGTGGTTCAACATCGACACCATCGAAATTTACCGTAACTCGATGCTCGAACGACAGATTCGCCTCAACTCGAGGCCGGAAGACATCATCGACTTCGACGACGTGGTGGAACTCGCCCGTCCGGACGTCGATTCGTGGTACGTCGTTATCGTGAAGGGCCTGTCGAAGGACTCGTTCATGACGCCGGTTTACAAGCGAAGCCCCTACGGGAACATCCTTATCATGACGGTCATCTCGCTTGGCGCCCAGGCGATCCTCGCCAACTTCGACTCGCTGCTGAGCAATCCGGACATCCAGTCGCTGCTGGATCTTGCCGGGCTTTCGCTGGACAGCGCGCTGAGTTCCACCGAATGGCCTGACAGCATCCCGGTCGTCCCGTTCGCGACAACCAACCCGATCAAGGTTGATATCGACGGCGACGGAAGGTTCATGGGAACGAGGACGGTCGATGCCGATCTGGATGGAGTCCCGGACCTGCCGCCGTTCTGCTCGATACCGTGCAAGACCGATACCGATTGTGGCGATAACCAGTTGTGTTCGCCCAGGCGCGACACCGGCGAAAAGATCTGCCGCATCCCGGCAAGCGCGGCATGTGGATACGACGACCCGCCTGACGGGGAACTCCCGGCCGAATGACGCGGCCCCTTTCGCGGGTCAACTAATCGCAGCCCGTAACCATTGATTATCCGGCCACGAACCGCTATGCTGCGGCGCGTTATCTGATGGAGCCTGTCCATGATGTCAAGAATCGTCGCACTGGTCGCCACCCTCCTGGCGGTGTCTTCAACAGCTTCGGCTTTTGAGGCCAGCGTGGTGCCGGCAACAAGGAAGGTTGTGCCCGGCGACAAGAACACTTACACCACATGGGCGACCGCCGAATTGGCGGGGTGCCGGAACGAATGGGAATCCTTCCAGGTGGTGATCCGGACGGAAGGCACGCTGACCGGCGTCAACGCCGCAATGACCGATCTCGCGGGTCCCTCGGACAGCGTGATCCCGGCTTCGGCCGCGCATCTCTACAGGGAATGGTTCCTGAAGATCGAAAACCCCTCGGGGGGCGGCATATCGGTCAAGAATCACATGCGCGAACCAGGCCTTTATCCCGACCCGCTCATCCCGTTTGTGGATCCGTATTCCGAAACGCCGAATCCGGTCGGCGCTCCTTTTGACATCGGGGTAAACGACAATGGACTGGCGGTCGTTTTCGTCGATATCCACATACCGGATCAGGCATTGCCGGGAACCTACCTTGGCACGCTGGCGGTTACCGCCGAAGGCCAGGATCCGATCGCCATCCCGGTCGAACTGGCTGTCTGGGAACTTGACATGCCGAACGAGAAGAACATCGGAACCGCGTTTCGCATGTCCGACAGCCAGGTTCGCAGATATCACGGCGGACCCGATGAAGGCGCGACATCGGCCGACTTCGACCGCATCCTGAAAAACTACTACGTGGCCGCGCAGGATCACAGGATCGACCCGACCGGTTTCAAGGGCCCGGTGGATTTCCAGTTCGACGGCGACGGCGTGCTGCTGCCCGTGGACTGGACAGCCTACGATGCGTATATGGCACCCTACATCGACGGATCGTACTTCCCGAATGGAGTTGGAGTCGCGCGTTTCGACGTGGGCATGTTCGGCCCCGGCCGCGGACGGACGATGGACGACGAACAGTACAAACAGGCTGCCGCAGCCCTTGCGAATCACCTCGACCAGAAGGGCTGGTGGCATAAGGCGTGGGTATATTCCAAGGACGAACCGTGGCTTACGAAACCGCTCGAGGATCCCTCGGTGGCGGAACAGAACATGATGAACGTCGCCAACGATTCAAGGCTGCTGGTGGAATCTTCCGACCTTTGGAAGGGACACATCCTTGTAACCGGGCCGAAATTCGATCTTGCCGCCGAATGGGTCGGAATCTGGTGTCCAGTCCAGCCCATGTACGACAGTTGGTTCTGGACAGAGGATGATTACCCGGGACGTGGCGATTACGACGCGCACGTGGCCGGCGGCGGCGAGCTCTGGTTTTACAACTGCAACGGCAACATGCCGCCATACCCCGGTTACGACATCGACACGACTATCGGATACGAACCCCGGATCCTGAAGTGGGGTTCCTGGTACGAGGGCGCGACCGGATACCTTTACTGGCGACTGCTTTACTGGGGCGATTTCGACCCGTGGGTCGAATGGCAGGACATCCCGGGATTCGGCCCATTCTTCGCGCGAAACGGCGACGGGCTGCTGATGTACCCGGGTGATGGCGATGGAACTTTCGCCGATGCCCGCACGCCCGAATTTCTGTCCCTGGACGGCCCCATCGTCAGTTACCGCATGAAGCAGATACGGGATGGCCTGGAAGACTGGGAAATTTTCATCATGGCCGAAAAGGCCGGTATCGGCGACTGGGTGAAGACGGAAATCGGCAAGGTCTATCGCCGTTTCGGCAACTTCATGGAACTGGACTGCGAACGCCTGAATTATTACTGTCCCGAAGATGAACCGTGGACACTGGATGAAGGTGCGCTTCTTCAGGTTCGGTCGCGCATCGCCGCCAAGCTGCTGTTCACGCTTTACCCCGACAGATACCCGGATCCGGATGAACCAGCCATTCCCGAAGTGGTGGAGTCAGGCGCGGAAATCACCGAAACAATTGAAGATATCGCTGAATTACCTGGCGATGTGGGAACGGGCGACAGCGTGACCGACGACACGACGGACAGCGGCGAAGCCCAACAGGACGCGGCGTCCGATGCGGTTCAGGGATCGGATCTGCAGGAAAGCGGTAGATCCGGATGCGCCGCCGGCAAGGGATCGACACGCGATCTGGCAGCGATTCCTGCATTGATATTGGCTGCCGCTGTCGCGATGTTGATGCGACGCAAAAAGGCGGCATACTGATTTTTTCAAAAAAAATCAAAAGTTCAGACATTTGGGCTTTTATATTTGATTTGATGCAGATATATAATTCGCGATGCTGGTAACGACAGTCGGTGACGCCAAATTCAACTTGCCTGGAATGACGGACGACGACTGCCTGTTGTATTGGAAATGAAAAGCACTGGAGGTGCAGTGTGCCAAGAAGAAGAGATGAAGACCTGTTGAAGGATGTTGGCCGTCGGCTGGCCAGGATCCGCAAGGATCGCGGCTGGACCCAGGAACAGCTTGCGGACAAGATCGGGATTGCCCCGGTCACGCTGTCCAGGCTGGAAACCGGCGCCCGCGCAATGAGTCTGTCTTCCCTGTCAATCATCGCAAAGCAGTTGGAAGTCGGACTTGGCGACGTTCTGGACGTCAAGGCTCCCGCACCCGCGCAGGCGCTTCCGCCGCGCGAAAACGAGATCCTTCGCCTGTTCCGTGAATGCTCGTACGATCGGCAGGAACTGCTGCTTCGTGTCGGCAGGGAACTGGCTGACTAGCGCCAGGTACATCCTGATGACATAATCTGCCGATCTCTCGGCGGAATGAAGATGCCCGGAACGATTTGTGTAACTGGGGGCGGGCCGGCAGGCCTGATGGCAGCCATTGCGGCAGCCAGGTCAGGATCAGTCGTCACCGTAATGGATCATTCGGGCGGCGCCGGAACAAAACTGCTGCTTACCGGTGGCGGGCGCTGCAACATCACCTGCTTTCTTCACAGTGCTGATTTCGTACGGCGCCTTGGGCCGAAAGGCCGATTCCTTGGTCATGCCCTGGCCTCGATGTCCCCCGGGGCGACAAGGGAATTCTTCAGCCTGGCCGGCGTTCCAACAACTGTCGAGGCCGACGGACGCGTCGTGCCGGTTTCCCAGCGCGCCGTTGACGTAAGGCGAGCGCTGCTGGAAATGGCCGCGACGCTCGGCGTCAGGTTGCAGACGTCGGTTGACGTAACAGGAATAAAGCGACTGGACGACGGATGGGCGGTCACGACGGGATCGGGCAGCCACCGGTTTGACAAGGTCATCCTGGCAACCGGTGGAATGTCTTATGCATCGACCGGTTCTGACGGTTCCGGCTACCGGCTGGCGACCGCGCTTGGCCACACTCTGACCAGGCCTGTTCCGGCCGAAGTCCCCCTTATTTCCGCCGATCTGGACACATCCCGCCTGCAGGGACTTTCGGTTGAACCGGTGGCCATTTCCATAAACGCGGATCGGCGGCCGCGCACGCGGGGAAGCCTGCTTTTCACGCACTTCGGCCTGTCTGGACCGGCGGTTCTCGATATCAGCGGGGACGTTTCCCGGATGCTCGACGAAGGCACTCCAGTGACCCTTTCGATCGATCTTCTTCCCGACACTCCGGCGAAAGAAGTCGATGAGATGCTCCAGTCCGATCCCCGATGCATTCAGGGACGACTTCCTTCGCGGCTGGCGGCCTTCCTGAAGGACGGGGCAATTTCGGACTGGCGTCCGGGACGGCCAAACCCGATCAAACGTTTCACCGTGAAGATAGCCAGGACGCGCGGTTTCGATCATGCGATGGTAACGCGCGGCGGAATCGTGACGGGCGAGATCGACCCGGCCACGATGCAGTCCAGGCTTCACCCCGGTCTTTTCTTCGCCGGCGAAATCCTGGATCTTGACGGCCCGATGGGCGGTTTCAACCTTCAGATTGCCTGGGCGACCGGGCATCTTGCCGGCACATCGGCGTCCGCCGGGTAACCTGCCGGGAACGGATCCCGGCCGCGCCGTGGACTGCGTAATGCCTTTATTTACGTCCCCAATCGTGGCAACATTCGCGGGGTCGAAAGACTTATCCACTTGTGGATCTTGTTATTGGTCATGAACATACCGGAAATCCAGCCAGACGAACCAGTTGCGATGCCGGCCCGCAAGCCGGCCGGACCCGTCATGCGAATCGTCGCGACTGTCACGGTCGTGATGGGCGTTGCCGGAATCGCCTGGATTATTCACTCGGTCGGCCTCGACTCGCTTGGACAGGTGATGTCCAACCTTTCGATTCCAAAGTTCCTGGTGCTTCTTGGATGGTATTACCTGATGTTCCTGTTCGACACGCTTGCGTGGCGGCAGCTTATCCGCAAGGCGGATCGACCGTCGGTCTGGGCGCTTTGGAAGGCGGCCATCGCCGGCGCCTCGATCAACCAGCTTACTCCCGGTGGCAACATCGGCGAACCATTGAAGATAATGGTTCTTAAAAACAAGGGCGACCTGAAGGAAATCATCGCTTCGCTCGTCGCCTGGAACTTCATGCACCTTTCGACCACGATGGTCTGCGTCCTTGTCGGCGCCATCCCAATCTTCATGTTCCTGAAGGCCGACTTCACCTTCGTGCTGCTCTATCTTGGCGGCGCGCTGATCCTGGGCCTGCCCGCCGCGCTGATCCTTGCGACCTTCCGATACAACATCCTCAGCCGTATGGCATCCCTGGTCGCCCGCCTTGGCTTCAAGGCGGATCGTCTGATGAACTGGCAGCAGAAGGTTCACTCGATCGAGAAGAACGTGGTCGCGGTCATCCGCGAAAGGCCGAAGGACGTCGCGATCTCCTTCGTCCATCTTCTGGCTTCGCGCTTCATCAGCATCACGATGACCTTCGGCATGGTCTGGGTGCTGAACATCGACATTCCGTTCGTCACGGTGATTTATGTCCAGATGCTTAACCTTGCGGTAAGCACACTGTTTTCCTTTGTTCCCGCCAGGGTCGGTGTGTTCGAAGGATATAACGCCATCATTTTCAAGGCACTCGAGTACACCCCCCAGGCCGGTCTGGCCGTATCCATAATCACCAGGGTCATCCAGGTCATCACGACCGTTATCGGAGTACTGATACTTGCCCGCCCGATGCTGGACGCAAGGCACCGCGACGGACGGAGGTAAAAGACGCATGAAATACTTCATCATCGACAACGTCGGCCGATGGGCCGGACGCAAGCTGCTTGGGCTGCTGCCGACGACCAGGGCCGTCTTCCAGGCCAGGGCGGCCGGCGCAAGGGAAGTCACCATCCTTTCCGACACGCCGGATGGCCGAACCGTCCCCAAGGGCTGTCCCGACGATGTCCGAATCGGTTTCGCGCCCCTTGATCGGGGTGAAGCATCGCTTACCGACCTTGCCCAAAGGCTTGCCGCCGAGTCCGGGGATCAGGTGTTCGTGATGGACGCCAACTTCATCTTCCAGCGTGACTTCGCGCCCGACGCCGCGACCCGTCCCGAAAACACCGTCTTTTCGGCCGGTGGAAAACAGGTCGCCGCAATCCGCGTGCAGGAAGGCGCCTACAAGGAAGACTGCGCATGCGGCCGTGCAAACGAGATCGAGACGGCGGGCGGGGTCGCGTCCGCCAAAAAGATGCTTTATCAGGGACTCAAAAAGCCGCTGCTTGTGAACGGACTTGTCGCGGCCTTCCTGCAGCGCCCGATGGCGCACGTGGTCACCGTCGCAATCGTCAACACGCCGATCAGGCCGAATCACGTCACGATTTTCGCGGGACTGGTCGGGGTCGCCGGGGCGGTCGTGACGCTGCTTGCCGGTTCAAGACCCTGGATGATGCAGCTTGGCGTGCTGCTTTACTTCCTCGGATCGGTCTTCGACTGCATCGATGGCGACCTTGCCCGGCTGAAATACCAGTTCAGCTACATCGGATCCTGGCTGGACACGATCGCCGACGACGCATCGACCGCGGCAATCATGTTCGCGCTTGCGTTCTATCAGGCCCAGCTTACCGGCGACATGAACTGGTTCTATTTCGGCGCCGGGGCCGCCGGAATTTTCGTTCTGACCGAGCTTTACATCTATTACCACCTGGCACGCTACTACCACTCGGGCGACGTCCTGGATTTCCAGTGGGCCGTCGGGGTCAAGAAGCGGGCAAGCGCGGAATCCTTCGTCGATTACGTCATCCTGTTCTTCAAGCGCGACTTCTTCACCCTTCTACTTCTCGTGCTCGGGCTGTTCCAGGTCGTTCATGCTGGACTTGTTTATATGTCCGTATTGATGTACCTGTTCGGGGGATACGTCCTGCTTGATGTCTTCCTGAGCCTGCGCAGGCCGGGATGGCGAACCAGGCGGTAAAGCCCACCAACTGTTGGAGAATCATCATGGGAAACAGAGCAATCATCCTTGCGGCCGGCATCAGTTCGCGAATCTTCGAACTGACGAAGGGCCTTCCGAAGGGCCTGATGGAGATTAACGGCGAACCGGTGGTCGGCAGGATTATCCGGCTGCTGCGGGAAGCCGGCGTCTTCGACATCACCGTGGTCGTGGGATACCGCGAGGAGCTTTTCCGCGAACGCTTTCCCGAATGCAATTTCGTGACGAACCCGGAATTCCGTTCGACCAACACGTGCGTTTCGCTTGAGCTGGCGTTGAAGGCCAATGAAACCGACAGCGTCTTCGTGATCAACGGCGACGTGTATTTCGAGGAAAGCATCCTGAAGCAGATGCTTGCCTGCGGCCACCCGACCGTCGCCGCCGTCAGCCGCCATCCGCTGTGCGACGAGGAAATAAAGGTTCACGTCAAGGACGGCCTGGTCACCACGATCGGCAAGCACCTGAACGATGAAATCGCTTACGGCGAGGCTTTCGGGATCTACCTGATGTCGCCGAAGTTCTCGGTCTATATGAAGCGTGCCTTGAACCTGCTTAACAACCCGAAGGTCTTTTACGAGGCCGCCATGGATCACCTGCTGGCCGGCGGCCACGTGATGAACATCCTTGATGTCGGGGACGCGGTCGTCCAGGAACTGGATTTCCCGACCGACTACGAAGCCCTGATGAAGACCATTTCCGCAAAGTCGGAGTAAAAGATGGGATTTAGCGATCGATACCGAGCTCTCTTACCCGGGCTTAAGGTCAGGGGCAATACCCACAACCTTGACTTCTGGGGAATCGTGTTTGGCCGTCCTGTCGCCTTTTCGATACTGTTGCTGATTGGCGACATCCCATGGCTGACCCCCAACATGCTGACTCATGCGTCCAACGCATTTCTGGTGGCAGGCGCAGCGGCCATACTGGTGGGAACATGGCCCTGGTTCATGGTAGCCGTTGCGCTGCTGAACATTTCCTACGCCTTTGACTGCGCGGACGGTCAATTGGCAAGGTACCGCAAGAACGGATCGCTTGTCGGGTCATACTATGACAAAATGTCCGACCATTTCGGGATGACACTGATATACACGGCGCTGGCTTGGGTCGCTTTCCAAAGGAATCCTCAGCCCCTCTATTTTCTTCTGGCAATCGCCGCCATCAGTGGAAATCTGATCATAGGCTATGCCAAATGGATCGCGGCAGCCCACGGCAAACTGGTCGAATCTACCGGTGCGAGTGAGGATTCCGGGCTCCTGCGTGCCGGGTTAATCGTCCTGCGAAAGGGGATTGAATTCCGTGACGCGGATATCTTCCTCTGGTGTTCCCTGGGCCTTATCCTCGATCATCCAGAAATTGGACTTGTTCTGATGGGCATATCCCAGTTCGTGGTCGCAATAATCTCATCTTTCCACCGTGGCTGGCTGATGTCGCGTCCTTCACCGCCTGATTCCGGGAACCACTGAAAAAACGGACGCGCGCGTTGATTGATCACATGATTGACCGCAGAAGTTTAAGCACCAGTTCCGGACTCACGACAGCAGGGTTGTTGTCCGACCTGCCTGGAGTAATAGATTCTGCGGCGATAGCGGACAAATCCCCGTCTGCCACGCCCCAATCCGACAATCGTGCGCTGAATCCCATACCGGCCATGATATCCCGCAGTCTGGCCTGAAAGGCACTGATGGAGTCAACGTGAAAAAGGTCGAAGAGCAACTTGAACCTGTCACATAAACCAACTTGATAGTTCAATTCCGCTATGCCGGGAAGCGTCAGAAACACTGCGATACCGTGGGGTATCCCAAACCTTGCAGTCAGCGGATACGAAATGGCATGGGCCGCAGTTGTCTTGGAAATATCGATTGCCTTGCCCGAAAGATAGCTGCCGTCCTGCAGACTCTTCAACCTATCCGCATCAGTCGTTGCATCCAGGCCCCGAAGAATGCTTCCTACAGCTTCGACGGCATACTGCCTGGAATCATCGTTCGAACCTTTGGCCCAGATCGATTCGATGGCCTGTGACAAGGCATCAAGCACCGTGGCATTCCGGATCCTCTCGGGAAGGGCCACCAGAAAACGCCAGTCAAGTATCGCGATTCCCGGCCTCATGGATTGATGGGCGATCGAGTACTTCCTGCCGCCGCTATACACCACCGCGAAATGAGTCGCCTCACTGCCAGTCCCGCAAGTCGTCGGTACGCAGATCGTTGGCACCGTGTTTACGAACCCAGCCGGATTGTCCAGTAAGTTCTCGATCGCCGGGAGTCTATTGGAAACCGCCACGCCGATAATCTTGGCAATGTCGATTACCGTCCCACCACCGACCGCGACGATTATTGAACAGCGCTCGGGAATAACCTGTCGATACAACCGCTGGACATCCTGAACCGGAAGCGCCGTCCCGGCGTATGAAAGGTGGATGGCGCCAGTCCGCCGGATCGAATCTGAAACTACACCGCCCGGATCTGCCAGACGAAGGGTCTCGCCAGGCATGGTAATGAACAATGGTGTCTCGCCGTCAAGCAGTTGCGGCAGCACACCCGCGTCATGAAACAGCCTGACCATTCCTGATTGATTCCATGAAATTAATTCTATTCTCGATCGGTGAGGTTTTCGGCCTCCCAAGATCGGGCCTGGATCCCTTTCTGGATCGTACGACCAGCAACTTAAGACTGTCGTTGCCCCCGATCCTGCCGAGGCAGTCTTCAAATTCCTGAAGGTTGTTGGCGACAAGAACAGCCTGATACCCGCAACCCTCGGCTATTCTCTGGAAAGATACCGTTGAAGAAAGCGTCGGCTGACCGCCAGTCGATTCGTGTGCCTGATTGTCAATCAGGACATGAGTAATTTTTCTGTCCTGTCCGTGCTTCCCAAGCGCCGCGAAGGTTCCCATCTGCATGAGAGCCGCGCCGTCGCCATCAAGAATGAAAATTGGGCGGTTATGGTCACCGTGGGACACGCCAAGGGCTATCGAGGACGCACAGCCCATCGACCCAACTGTATAGAAATCATTGGCGTGGCTCATTTGCAGCCTGTCCCGTATTTCATACAACTCCCTGGATGTCTTGCCGGTTGTTGAGATGAAAAGCGCATCTGTCGGAGACGACTGTACAAGCCTTTCCAGGATTTCCTCCCGCAGCGGAAGTGTGCTCACGGGCGCCTTGTCTTTCGCTGGGGATTCCGCAAACACGCCACTCCGGACCACCAGAGCGAATGCGGCATTTTGCCTGCGACAGTAATCAAGCGCCATGTCAACGTTTTGCATCCAATCGTCCGGATCAAGCACGACACTTTCAATTTCAAGGGTTCTCAGCAGATCCGGAAGAATTCTGCCCATCATCTTGTGCTGAGGTTCGTCCTTTATCCCGGGCTCGCCACGCCAGCCGATAATCATCAGTACCGGCATCGAATAGACGTCTCTCGCGGTCAAGGACGTGTACGGGTTAACAGTCTTGCCGAATCCGGAATTCTGCATATATACGACCGGAATCCTGCCCGTGGAAAGGTGATACCCAGCCGCAATTCCCATGGCTTCACACTCGTTCGAGGCCCCAAGGTGAACAAAGCCCGCAGCGCCAGAGTCGAACAAAGCGGTCAGCCCCTTAAACGTCGAGTCGGGTATCCCCGTGAAGAAGCCGGAACCTTTGTCGGCCAGATATTGAATAAAATCGATTGGATTAATCATGACTTGTGCTCCGGTATCAACGTCAGAATCTCCTTTATGGGCATACAGAGGTCATCCGCCTCATGAGCCCTTTCGTTTTCAAGGATCAATCTTGCTGCCTTAACCATCGCCGGATATGCACTGCGCAGCAAGTGATTGGCATATATGACAACCCGCACACCGGCAGCCGCCAATTCAGATTCGGTAACCGAACTGTAGGTTGATGGAACAACGACAAGCGGCACCTTGACATCGAACTCGTTGTACCGCCGGCAGAACTCGAAAATCTCATCGGGCGTTTTTTCCTTGCTATGGATCATGATCCCGTCAGCCCCGGCCGAGATATAGGCACTTGCCCGTCGAATCGCGTCATCCATCCCCTGTTGAAGAATCAGGCTCTCGATTCGTGCAAAGATCATGAAGTTCTGGGTGATCTGAGCCTTTTTACCGGCCCGGATCTTTTCCGAAAAGGCCTCGATGGTGTCCTGGCTCTGTTCAACCTCGGTTCCAAAAAGAGAGTTCTTCTTCAGGCCAACCTTGTCCTCAATAATTACTGCGGAAACCCCCTCGCGCTCGAGAGTCCGCACCATGTAAACGAAATGTTCGGAAAGCCCGCCGGAATCACCATCAAAAATGATGGGCTTGGTGGTTACTTCCAGAATATCGGAAATCGTATTCAGCCTTGACGTCAAATCAACGCATCCAATATCCGGCTTTCCTTTTGCCGTCGAGTCCGTAAGGCTGCTGATCCACATTGCGTCAAACTCATGGTTCATCCCGCCCTTCTTGACTTTAACGGTTTCCACTATCAGACCGGTCAGGCCGCTGTGTGCCTCCATCACCCGAATTGTGTCCTTTGATTCCAGCAGACGCCTGAGCATATTCAATCTGATACCGGGCGTAGTCCCCATCTCCCTGAGCCAGATATTCAATTCAGTGGAGGAAATGCCGGGCGTATAGATCGGTTCAATCAACTTTCCGCCCCACTTCGCAAGCGTATCAATAACCCGCTGGCGAACCTCCTTCTGGACGCCGGTTTTCCAATCGTCACCATGGACGACAAAGTCCGGCCTGTACTTTTCAAGGTTTGGCACATAGTCCAGCGTATCCTGGGGCACCACGACATCAACACCCTTAAGATTCTCGACCACCTTGCGACGCTGTTCAAAAGTCATGTATGGCAGACGCTTGTAACTGGCGATCGCCCTGTCGGTGAGCAGACCAATCATCACATCCCCGTACTTGCGCGCCTCTTCCAGAATATTCATGTGTCCCGTATGGATAAGATCTGCACTCATGGCCACATAAACCTTACTGCTCATCCTGTCCGCTCCTTGAAATGACCGCAGAAAGCGTATCGACGCCATTGCGCGGCCAAGAATATCACTAATAAAATGCCGAAGCCAACCGGGCTTGAATCGGCAACCCTGGCGGAAAAACGCCACATAATCGTTCACATCTGATGGCCGTGCGGCCTGAACATGAAGTATGCGGCCGCGACCAGGCACAGCGACGCCCACAGGTAATCCAGGGTCAGCTTTTCCTTCATGTAGAGCGTCGCGAAGAAGAAGAACACGCACATCGTGATCACTTCCTGGAGCACCTTCAACTGCCCCAGGGAATAGACTCCGAAACCGATCCTGTTCGCCGGCACCTGAAGGCAGTATTCAAAAAAGGCCACGCCCCAGCTTGCGACGATCGCCAGCAGCAACGGCCGCGCCCGCATATCCTTCAGGTGGCCGTACCAGGCGTACGTCATGAAGATGTTGGAAAACACCAGAAGAAATATCGGCAGGATCCGTGAAAGCATCTGAAGCAATCCTTCGCAAGACAGTCCCGGTCTATTTGCTCCAGAAGACGGACGCCGTCAAGATTACGGCCCGGCACGGTAAAGACCGAGCACCACGGGTTGCTCGTACCGCACCAGAAGGTAGTCCCCGTATGGGCGGCTGGAGAACGATATCTCGCTGACCGGCTCGCCGTGGACGACATCCTGATCGCAGGCACGGCGCCCCAGGAGATTGCAGTCAAGCGACCGGTAGAATAGCTGGCACCGCGGCATGTCGGCCGGCGGTCGATCGGAAACGCCGCGCCTGGTAATCCAGACATCCCTGAATTCGCCCTGGGATTTTCCCGCCGCGATATCCTCGTATCCATCCGTGCCGATGACCTTCGTGTAAAGAACGCATTCGGGATGATCCCGCAGGGCATCCACCAGAAAGCGCACCTCGAGTTGGGGGTTCATGCCCAGCATCCCTTCCGGTTCCTCGAAGGCCGTCAGGTAACCTTCGGGTGGACGGTGAACCCGCATCGCCTTGCGGACAAAAGGCGTATTTATTGAAAAAGATGCGATTACCAGCGCCGCGACAAGCAGCCGAAGACGGACGTCCGGGACGTACCGTCCAATCAGGCGGTTCAGATCCCTTAACCCCCAGCAGGCAATGACCAGGATCATCGGCAGGATCACCGAAAACATCCTGAACAGCGTGTGATAGTCGTATCGGGACGCCGACGAGTACGTCTTCAGCAGGAAAATCATCGAAACCGGAAGGGCCAGATAAACTGCCGGGTGGCGGATCTGGCGGGCGAACCCGGCGACGGCAAGCAGGGCCATCGAGAATGGCAACAGCAGGAACGTGTGGAAGAACATGTTGGCCGTGCTCGGGTTCATCAGGTTGACGCCGTCAATCAGCCAGACCGGGATCGATCGCTCGTCAAGCATGTTGCTGGCGACCTCGAGGGCGATCATGACCAGGACGGCCAGGAACGACGCGACGAACCAGTTGCGGTCGCGAATCGACGTCCAGCCGGTGGCGGCACGGCCGCCTGGCTCGGGCAGGCGCAGGATGGTTCGGGCAAGGCGCGCCAGGCGTGCAAGGATCGGACGGACGGCCCTGTCGGATCCGATGATGACCGCAATTGCCGCCAGTCCGGGGGTTGCCATGTCGGGACGTGTCAGGAAGGCAAGCGCGGTGACGACAAGCAATGCGGTAATTGCCGCAATCTGGGCCCCCAGTCCCGAACGGCGCGAAACGAAGACCGCGCCGGAAAGCAGGCCGATGAAGAACAGCGTCAAAAGGAAGGCCGACGGATAGTTGGTGCGCGCCGCCACCGCGACAATCGGGATGCCGACAAAACCGGCGACGAAGAAAGGCGGCCAGATCAGGCTTCCCGTCACTTCCAGGCCGACGATGACAAGGAAGCCGGCGTTCAGGACGTGAAGAATACGGTTGAACAGCACCATGTATTCGATCGGCAGCATGGCGCCGTCAACACGGGAAAGTACTTCGGAAGCCTGCATGCACGTGGTGCAGAAATGATTGCCGTTGCCGAACAGGTGGTCGATGTTCAGCGCGCTCAATCCGGCCTGAAGGATTACCAGGTCACGTTCGAAATCTGTGAAGTCCGGGAACCAGAAAAAGGCGAACGCCGCGGAACAGAGTGCCCCGATGGCCAGCCAGAGCGGGCGGGCCGCGTCCTGTCTGGCCCAGATGACAAGAAGAACCAGGCCAAGAAGGAATGCGACAGGGATCAGGATAAGCGCGTAAGGGATCATCGGTTGTTCCTTCGGGATCGGCCCGATGGCGGCCGCCGGCAAGGCAAACATATACCACAGGAGAACCTTGCGGTCAGCTATCGTTCGGCGATGGCCGCGGCCCGACACACAGCCAGCGCGTCGCTTTCGGTCAGGGATGCGTACATCGGAAGCTCGATTGCCGTTTGGGCAAGCCTTGCAGCCCCCGGGCAGCTTCCAGGATCCCCGCACATCTGAAGCACCTCCTGGCCGATTCCACAGTCGATGCCAAGCTCGCGAAGGCGACGACCGACAAGGTTCGCCGCGGGGTGCGAGGTCACGTACATGTAGTAACCGTGCGGACGGTCGGCAGGATCCGACGGTCGCGAAAACGACGCGGGAAGATGACGGTCGTAAATGGCCGCCACGGCCCTCTTCCGTTCAACCGCGGCGGCCAGCCCGTCGAGTTGGGCCAGGACGGTCCTGGCCTGACGATCCGAAAAGGCAGCCTCGCTGCCACGGCTGCTTGAATGCATCTTCCGGTAAAGGCCGACAACGGCGGGACGGATCTGATCCGAATACAGGAACCTGGAAGCGATTTCGAAAAGCGGACGGCGCAGCATCAGCCATTCGGAGGAGGCCACCGCCAGCTTCATCGCATCCGCCGCAAGGCCGCGCCGGCGGCCGGGCGGCATCCTTGAGAGCAGTTCGAACGCGGCTTCGCTGTTTGTCACGACCATTCCGCCGCCAAGTCCGTTAAGCGGCTTCCTGGTTTCAAACGAAAGGAAGCCACCAAGCCCGCGGGAACCTGCCGGACGGCCCTGACAAATCACCCCGGCCGCGTGGGCGCAGTCCTCGACAATCTTCAGGCCGCGCCGGGCGGCGACCCGCCCGATGGCGCCCATGTCGGCCGAAAGGCCGAAGTAATGCGTGACCAGGAGCAGTCCGGGCGACGTGCAAGTCCTTTCAACCAGGTCTGCCGTCAGCGACATCGTCCCGCAGTCGGTATCGATGAACCTGACGTCAAAACCTTCCCGGGTAAAAATCTGCGGAACCGCCGGTATTGTCCAGGCGGGAACCCACGCGACATCCGGCAGCATCGGCCGCAGGGCCCGCAGCAGCATCCGAAGGCCGTCACGCCCGGATCCGCAAGGGAAGGCCCCAAGGTACCCCCACCGCCTGACGAACTCGGCGGCAAGGTCGGCGCAGGCGCCAGAGGCGTTCGGCCAGCCGGCCACCGACGCGGCGACATCGTCAAACGCAGTGACATCCCTGCGCGGTATCCGGAAGCCCGTCCGAAGCAGCCTTTTCATCGAATTCCCCTTGTGGCGGCGGCCGACATGAAACGATTGATTTCCAGCCGGGCCGCGCTGGGACACGAATCACAGGCCGGACGGGGCCATCCAATCATCTTCATCGCCGTGACGATGCCGCCGGCCGCGTCGATGCACGGCAGCCCGTGGCGTGGATCGCGGGACAGGCCGCAAACCCCGACGCAGCCACGATGATCGACACGAACGAAAAAGCGGCCGCCAAAACATGCGACTTCGCGCGCGCCACGACCGGACATGATTTCCAGGGATTCGCGTGAATTCAGGACGACGCCGGATGGAATCGCCGCGGCAACCGCATCAAGCGCGGTCGCAAGCACGGCGGCATCAGGCCGGGGATTGGCTGGAATGTCACCTGAACGCAGCATGTGGTCGTAGGCCGGCTGGAACATCGCCTTCAAGTCCATCGAAGCCAGCCACTTCAGGAAATCCGGCAGGCGCCGGGCCGACCCGGCCGAAATCACGGCCGTGACGGACACCGGGACGCCTGCGAACCTGGCCGACCTGATTGCCGCCACCGCCGCGTCGAAAGCGCCCGCACCACGTATCATGTCATTGACTTCACGGATGCCGTCGATGCTTACAGTGACCCTGGAAACCGACTTCAGGATCGATCGTCGTTTCTCAAGCAGCCGCCCGTTCGTATTCAGGCTGACGGACATGCCCAGCGTGGCCGCCCTGGACGCCAGGGCCTCGACGTCGGTTCGAAGAAGCGGCTCACCGCCGGTGAAGCTGACCGCGATGCAACCAGACCGCGCAAGATCGTCAAGAATGGTCATCCAGGAGGCTGTGGGCAATTCAGAGGGCGCCGCCGCGGATGCCCGGTTCGATCCGCAATAATCGCACGCCCCATTGCATCGAAGGGTAAGTTCCAGGCTTGCAAAAAGCGGAACCGGGTCGCCGGATGCCATCGCGACAAACGCCGCGGCGGCCCGACGATAAGAAACTGCCGGATATACCACAGGACCCCCCGCCTTTTCGACGCCAGGACTCACAACTTTGGTAAGATATCCGTCGCGAGGCGCGTCGGCAACACCATTGTTCCATCGCCCGCTTCGCGACCGGATTGGGGGGATTGATTGAGACTTGCCTGCATTTACGTCCCGTTCGGACACATGCCTTTCCAGGAAAACCTGCGGGTGGTCGATGAGGACTTCGGGCGACTGCCGCCGCTGAGCCTGCTTTATGCCGCGGCGATCGCCGAAAACGCCGGCCATGAAGTACTGCTGATCGACGCCAACGTTTCAAGGATGCCTTACGAAGAAGTCGTCGCGCAACTTGAGCAGTTCAAGCCCCAGGCCATGGCGTTCACGCTTTCGACATACGCGTTCACATCGACAGTTGAGTGGATGGGGCGGCTGAAGAACCATTTCCGGGTTCCGACCATCGCCGGCGGTATCAACCCGCGCCTGTATCCCGTCGAAACAATTGCCAATCCGGCGATTGATTACTGCGTGCTTCACTTCGCGACGCGCGGCTTGCCGGCGCTGCTTGACGCAATCGAACACGGACGCGATCCGGCCGGCCTCCCGGAAGTCGTGGCCCCCGGACCGGACGGGAACCCGATCACCGGCTCTGTCGATGAGACTTTGAACCCATATGACTTCCTGCCCTTCCCGGCACGCCACCTGGTCGACAATTCGAAATATCACTCCTTCATATCGCAACGCCGGAACTTCACGGTCGCGGTCACATCGACAGGGTGCCCGTTCAACTGCACTTTCTGCGCAATCGCCCCGCTGCCACTGTTTCAAAACCCTGTTGATCGGGTGCTTGCGGAAGTGGCCGAATGCGTAGCCAGGTACGACATCCACGAAATCGACTTCTTCGATGCCGACTTCTTTGCCAACCGTAAACGTGGGATCGATCTGTGCAACGGGATCCGGGGGCTTGGCCTTGATCTGGAATGGTCGTGCAGAACCCGAGTCGATATCATCAACGAGGAAGTCCTGGACGCGGCCGCGGCATCTGGCTGCAGGCAGATGTACCTTGGCATCGAAACCCCGGATCCGAAGGCCCAGGAACTGATGCGCAAGCGGGTTCACGTGGATCGTGTCCGCGGCGTGCTTGAAATGATGAAGAAAAAGGGCATCCGCCCGCTTGGTTTCTTCATGCTGGGCGTTCCTGGCGAGACGGTCCTTTCGGCAACCCAGACGATCCGGTACGCCATGGATCTGCCTCTGGATTACGCCCAGTTTTCGCGGATGATCCCGAAGCCCGGCAGCGGAATCCATCGTGAACTGGTCAAGGTAATCGGCGATGACCCGTGGAAGAGGCACATTCTTGGCGAAACACGGCTTGATCGGCTGCCGAACATCTGGTCCAGGATCGATGAAAAGACGGTCGAACTGCTTACGAAACTGGCATACATTTCCTTCTACTACAGGCCTGGATACATAATCAGGGCGCTTGCCAGGATCCGCAGCGCGGACGAACTCTCGCGCAGCGCAAAGACCGCCATCAGGATGATTCTGGATCTTGGCCACTTCGATGAAAACGGGCGCAAGTGACGTCCGGCCATGCGGCAGGGGTTGATTCATGAACGGTTCCGGCACGGTTGCGGCCGTACGCTGCGCTTCATACGAAGACTGCGCCGAACCGATACTGCGCGCAATCGAGCTTGCCGGAATCCTGCCGGAACTGCGGGGCCGACGCGTCCTGCTGAAGCCAAACATGATGAAGGGGGTACCGCCGGAACGGGCCGAGGCGACCAATCCGGTCTTCGTCGGTGCCCTGGTTCGCCTGCTGAAAGATCATGGGTGCACGGTAACGGTTGGTGATTCAAGCGGAATCCTTGGATTCACCAGCGAGGTCTTCGATGCCTCGGGAATGACGGAACAGGTGACGGCCAACGGCGGTCAGGTGATCAACTTCGACGCCGGCCCTTTCTTCGAGATCGACCTTGGAGGCGCCTTTGGCGGCGTGCGCCGGCCGGTGGCAAGGGCTTTGCTGGAAGCGGACGCCGTGCTGGACGTCCCGAAGGTGAAGACCCACACGTTCCTGGAACTCACCCTTTCCGTGAAGAACCTGGTGGGTGTCTTTCCCGGTGCGGTCAAGTGCGGCCTTCATACGCTGGCCCCGGATCGCGAGGTCTTCTCGGGACTGGTGGCCGGCATTCCAGCCGCCCTGCAGGCGGCCGGCGTCAACATCGCCGGCTCGGTCGTCGATGGTGTGCTGGCCCTTGGAGGCAGGGGAGGATCGGTTCCTCCGGCACCAACCTGGATGAACGTGGTGGCCGCCGGCAGGAACCTTTTCGATGTTGACGCGTGGTGCGCGCACGCCGCCGGTTTCGGAATGAACGATGTCCCGCTTTGCAGGATCGGCGCCGCGGCCGGGTTCGGGGCGGCGTCCGTTGAAGCAATCCATGTCGTCGGCGATGTAATCGAACCGGTTCGATTGAAGAGGCCGGGACGCGATATCCAGGAAACATCGACCGTCCTGACAAGCGCATACTACAAGGCGCGCGGCAGGCTGGTCAGGCCGGTTTTCGACGGCGGTCGTTGCACCGACTGCGGCAGGTGCGACGAAGTATGCCCCGAGCGGTGCATCGTGGTCGTCGGGCCACGGGATCGCAGGATTTCCGACGCTTGCACGCGCTGCCTGGCTTGCCGGGAGGTCTGTCCGTCGGGCGCGATGGGACTTGTCGCGAACCGGGCGCTGAAGCCATTCCTGAAAAGCCGCGCGCGCGGCCTTAAGATGGATCGGCTGCGCTGAAGCGGCCTGCGGGGGACGAATTGAACGACCTTTGCCCGACCGTGCTTGTGAATCCAGGAATCGTCCAGGCGGGGCCTGTCGCGCAGAAGGTATTTCCACCGATTGGCCTGATGTACCTGGTCGCGGCCCTGAAGCAGGCAGGCTTGCCGGTTCGCCTGATCGACGCGAACGCGACCGGTGAGGACGACGACGCGGTCGTTTCACGGCTGCAAGCGATGCAGCCCCTGGCGGTCGGGCTTCCGGTCTTCGACATCACGCTTGTGCAGACCGCTCGGCTGGCGCGGGCCATCCGTGCCGGGTTTCCACGCGTGATCCTTTTCGCGGGCGGTCCGGCCGCCACGGTCGATCCCGCGCGGACAATCGCCATGATTCCGGAAATCGATTACGTGCTGGCGGGCGAGGCCGAGGAATCAATCGTCCGGTTTGTCAGGGGCCTGCGGGCCGGCGAGGTCCCGTCCGGAATCCCCGGCCTTTTCGCTGCCGGGCACAATCTGCCGGACGACCACCCGCCCCAGCCGGCCAGGATACTCGACCTTCAGGCAATTCCCCTGCCGGATCGGGAATGCGTGCGGGAAAACTACGAGGCCAGGCGATACTACACGGTACTCGTCCCGGATCGGCACATCGACTGCGTGGTCACCAGCCGCGGCTGCCCCCACCGATGCGCGTTCTGTTACAACTGGCGGTTCAGGCAGGCATACCGATCGCCCGACAGTTGCCTTGAAGAATTCGAGATGCTGCGCGCGCGCGGCGTTACAACCATCGAAATCCTTGATGACAATTTCACCACCGACCGGGATCGGGCAATGACGATCCTCGAATCGGTCGCCGCGATGAGGATGCCGGTACGGTTCAGGATCAAGGCACGCGCGGACGCGATCGATGAAGGACTGATGAAGGCGGCAAGGCGGGCCGGCGTCTATCAGGTCAGCATCGGCGCGGAGTCGGGTTCCCCCGAGATGCTCTGCCGGATGAAGAAGCGCCTGACGCCGGACGTGACGGCGCGCGCGGTCGAAACCGTGATGAAGTCGGGCGCGTACTGCCATACCAGCTTCATCGTGGGATTTCCCGGCGAGACGCGCCAGACGATGGACGACACGGTGAAGATGATCAAGGCGGTCAGGCCGACATCGGTCTCGATCGACGTGCTGGCCCCTTATCAGGGAACATCGGTTTATGAAATGGCGAAGGCCGACGGGACGCTCCAGGGCGACTGGTCAGCCAGTCCGGGTGACCCGCTGCCATGGATCCGCCTCGACTGGACGACGACCAGGAAGGATCTTGAAGACGCCCGCAAGGCCATGCTCTTCAGGGTATATTTCAACCTGCGGTACATGACGCGATACGCCGCGATGATAATCGGTGGAATGAATCCGACCATGGGCCGTTACCTTGTCCAGGAAGCCATCGCAACACTGCCGGGGGCCCGCGGGCTGCCTGCCGAACACCAAAAGGGCAACGAATGATTGACGGGATTCTGAAGAAGGTCGGGCTTGACCTGAAGATCGACAGGGACGCCGGGCCGGCCGTGATATTGGCCAGGATACCTTCATGGATCGATTCGCGACACACGCATCCGGAAAACTGCGAGGCCCCGCTGGATCTTGGCTACTGCTGCACCGCCGCATCGGTGCGCGGGTTCGTTCCGGTTCTTCTGGATCTTGAAACCGGCGTTATCTCATCGACCGACCTGATCGAGTCAGTCCGCCGGCTTTGCCCCGCGGCCGTTTTCCTTTCCGGCATCACGCCCGCCGTCCAGGCGATGCTGGACATCGCTTCGAAGGTTCGGGCCGCGGCGCCTGACTGCCTTGTGGTTGCCGTTGGCCAGCACGCGGACTACTCGCCTGGCACCTTCCTTTTCCCGGGGTCGCCGTTCTCCTTAACGACCGTGGGCGAATTCGAGGAAACCGTCGGCGAAGTCCTTGCGGCCCTCCGCGACGGGCATGACCCGAGGGTGGCCGGCACCAGGTCCATTCAGGGCACAAGTCTTGTCACCCACGGCGAGCGCCCGGCGACGACCGACCTCGACGGACTCGGCATGCCGGATCACCGATTTTTCCTTTCGCCGGTCTATCGGTACCTGCACCCGATGCGGACGCCGGTCAGGCGCAGGTGGGGCTTCGTCCAGGCTTCACGCGGCTGTCCGTTTTCATGCATCTACTGTTCCAAAACGCTTCGGACATCGTTCGGCCCGACAATCCGCAACCGCAGCCCGGAATCGGTGATTGACGAAATGCGCTGGCTGAATCGCCACGGAATCACCACGGTCGTCTTCACGGACGATCTTTTCAATTCGTCGAAGGAACGGGTGATGCATCTGTGCGAAGCCATCCTGTCGTCCGGCCTGAAGATGGGTTGGACCGCGGAAGGGCGCGTCAAGCCGACCGACCTGGAGATGTTCAAGATGATGCGCCGGGCCGGGTGCTCGACGTTTTCGATGGGCGTGGAAAGCGGCTCGCCGGCGATTCTGCGGACACTCGACAAGAAGGCGACCGTCGCCGAGGCGGAACGGGCTTTCGCGCAGGCACGCGAAGCCGGCCTTCTCCGCGTGGCCTTCTTCATGGTCGGATGCCCGGGGGAAACCAGGTACGATTTCGAAATGACGCGTGCCCTGCTTCGACGGCTGAAGCCGGAAATGATCCAGGTTGCGAATTTTACGGCCTACCCCGGTTCACGGGCATACGAAAGCTACCTGAAATCGATGAACCTGCCGTGGGAACGCTTCCAGCATTATGAAAGGCTGACCAATCTCAGCGCCGAATCGGACGAGATGGTCAGGCAGTGGCAGAAGACGCTTTACATGGATCTGCTGACAGGCGGGGATTTCGCCTTCAGGTACGTCCTTAAGCAGAACGTCGGAATGCTTCTTAACCTTGACCGCGAAATCTCTTTCGCCATGAAGGCGGCAAGAAAGCTGCTGCAATAATCCAAAGGAAGGCTGCCACAAGTCCGGCGCCGCCGACCACAAGACCGGCAAAGGCCGCCGACGGCCTGTATTCCCAGACAACCGTGTGCTTTCCTGCCGGCAGATCGACAGCCCGGAAGAGGTACCACGAAGTGGCAGGCGCGGCGGGCCGCCCATCGACCGTGACGCGCCAACCGTCGGCCATCGCGTCCGAAACCACCAGCCTTGATGCGGACGGGGCATCGACCTCGACCCGCACCCTGGCTGCTTCGTAATCGACAATCCGGACTTTTCCGGCGGCCAGGCGAGGCGGCGGGGTTGACGGATCGATCACGAAGGAAAGGTCTTCGACGCGCGCGGACGCGGCTGAGTCGTTTTGAATCAGGAAGGCCCGTTCAAAGGCCTGGGCATTGCGGTAAATGAAGTATCCCCGGTCAGCAGTCATGCAGGTCGAATCCGGCCTGGACACCACCGGGATCCACCCTTCGGCGGCGACTTCACTGCCCGAAATCAGCGTGGTCACGCCCGCGACATCCCAGAACGCCAGGCCCAGCCCGGCCGGGTCAAGCACGGGACCCACGTTTGAATCCTGACGGATGGCCTGGGCATTTTCGGGCGTGATGGCGGACATCACCGCCGCGTACCTGGCCGGAAGGCTGGTTGCAAGCACCTGGACGTCGAACAGTTGCGCGGTGACCGTCAACGAAGGATACATCGCGCGCGTATCGAACCGCAGCAAGCGGCCCATCGGCGGCGTGGCATCGCGGATGTCCTTCAGGCACTCCTGATCGATGGCCTGGACGAACCCTGCCGGTTGCTGCAGGCGATAGACGATTTCATACGGCGCCGACCAGACAGGCCAAAGCGCCATCGCGCCGCACATGAAAAGCGCGATCCTGCCCGATCGGCCGGCCCAGTTCGACGCGACACCGACCGCAAGGCCCAGCGCGACGGCGGCCAACACCGGAAATGGCGACACGAAATACTTCGAACTCAGCTTGAAATGCTCGAACATCGGCACGATCGCATGCCACAGGCGCACGATCGGCGTGTTCGTGATGGTCAGAACGAAGAGGATGGAAAGGATGAAGACCCCCCTTTCCAGCCATCTGCGGCGCATCGGCAGAAGAACGACAAGGACGGCTGCCGGTCCAAGGATGGTCAGGGCATACCCGATAAGATCCTCGTCAAACTCGGGGCGCGACGGATCGGCGAAGACGTGAAGGGTCGATTGGATATTGGCCGCAAGCGGAAGAAGCTGGACGGACGCCACGGCCAGCGCGACCGCAAGCCAGCCGGCGCCACCGGCCAGAACTGACTTCCATGGCGTTTCCCGGCGCGGCCATCCTTCGCCGATTACATAAAGCGCCCCAAGGGCAAGTCCGAAATAGACGCCCTGCGGATGCCCGGACAGCGCCGCGCAACCGGACGCGATGCCCGCCGCCGGGAACGCCCACGCGGACTTCCTTCGAACCGCGAAGGCCAGCAGGAAAAGACCGATCATCGACCAGTCGGTTGCCACGTGATGGATCAGGAGTTCTTCCGCCGGCGGGTACCGAAGCACAAGCGACGCATAGACCGCGGCGCCCGCGACCGATCCTGCCGAACCGACGCCGAAAAGCCACAGGAACCCGAAGGCGGCCATGGCCCCGGCGATGCCCATGACGATGGAACGCCAGGAAAGAACGACAGTATCGGCCGCAACACCGCGGAAAACCGCCATGAAAGGATCAAAGACCAGGGCGTCGGGATCTGCGGCAAGCGGCAGTCCGAAGGCCGGCCACGGATTCATCAACGGAAGGCTGCCGACGGCTGTCTGGCGACCGACTTCGGCGTGAAGCGGCAGGTGAACCGACGTCTCGTCTGTGGGAGGATTTTCCAGATGCGTGTGAAAAAGTACCCGGCCGTCAAGGACGACCGGCCAGGCAAAGGCAAGAACGACCGCGCACACGACACCCAGCGCAACAAGCGGAACAAACCACCGGCGACTGGTCAGGCTGTTCCAGGGTGCGGACACCGGGCCTCCTTGACGGACGACATCAATCGGCGATATCGGCGACACGGGCCGGAATCCAAGCCTTCAATGCCTGAACCGCCGCATCGTGTTCTTCCTTCGTATATGGCTTCCTGGGATCGCTTTCAACGTACGAAGCGATGGCATCGCCCACCGACGTGACCATGTCAACAAGGCCGGCTCCGGCAACAAGCGCGGGAATCGACTCGAAAGCACCCTGCATCATCCCGCTGCAGACCGGATTGGCAAAGCAGGACGTGCAGAACACCGACGTGCACGTATCAAAGGCGGGGGTCTCGACGAAAGTCCTGTCGGTTCCCCACGGCATCATCGTGAAAACGCCGTCGTCGTCGCTGTGCAGGAAGAAATTGTTGGCCGCCATCGAATACCCGTCGGTATGGGCGATGAAGGCCTCGATGGCCCACATCTTCGTCATCGACGCCATGTCGGCGACTTCCGAGACGCCTTCATGCCAGCCGGACGTGGAAGCGATACGCTCCATCAACTTTTCCAGATCCGCAACGTCCAGCTTGTCACCGTCCTCGACGTCGAACTTGCCGATCTGACCGGCATAAAGGTCGCCGGTGCCCTCGTACAGGTGCTGGGTGGATGCAAAATTGAACGTCGTGAACTGATCGTCGTAATTTTCCACCAGCACGTACAGCCCGTAGTCCTGGCCGTTTACGCGAACCTGGGCGTAACCGGTGCGGGGCGCGGGGATCCCGGCTTCGCGGAAAAGCTTGTACGCCAGCGTTTCGTGCATCATCGTGCGGTCGTCAACCATGTTGTTCAGAGTGAAGTTCTTCATTCCAAGCACGCGATCGCCGACCGCGTAACCGTCGGCCTTAATCTTGAAGGCGGCCTTGGCGGTCAGGGGCTGGAACGAATACCCGCTCTTCAGGCGGACGCCGACCGGCTGGCCGCTGACCGTCTTTCCGGCGACCGTCACGCTGACGACACCGGAAACGTACTCATACGGATCGGTGGTCAGGCCGGACACCGCATCGGAACCGAGGGTGATTTCGAACAGGTTCACGACGCCCGGATCAAACAGCTCGTCCGGCGTGTCGGGATTTTCAATATTCGCCGTTCCCTGGGTCGGCAGCGTGACGGTGAAGGCGCCGGTTCCGTCCGGGCTGCGTCCCCACGTGAATCCATCCGGCACCGCGGTCACATCGGTGACGTCGATCACCTTCTTCGAAGGATCCATCAGGAAGACAGACTCGTCGTCGCACTTGATGCCGAAATCGAAACCTTCCCTGGTTTCGCTTGCGCCCTTGACGACCAGGTATCCGCCCGGCCTGACTATCGAGCCGGCGGGCAGCGCGTAGTAATGGTCGGTCTTGTCCAGTCCGTCGGTCACAATCCATCCGGCAAGATCCGCGACCATGTCACCGACATTCACGATTTCAATCCAGTCGGTTCCGTGGCAGTCGATTTCGTTCAGTCGAACCTCGCTTTCGACCGGAACCACGTCGTCCGTTACATCCCCGACCGGGTTCGAATCACCGCCGCAACCGACGAATGCGACCAGCAACGACAGGAAAAAGGCAACCGATACTGCATTCTTCATCGAAAGAGCCTCCTGGAAAGGTCGATGGCCGGATTCCTGGCCTGGGGCCTGTTAAAGCACATGAAGTGGTCAACCGCCTGGCAGTACTTCGAAAAACCGCGTCGGGACAGGTCGAATCTGCCGATCATCCCCATCACCCATGTCGGAACGCTGGTTTCGGTCTTGATTTCCACAAGAACGGGCGACTCATCTTCGACATGCAGCGCCGTCGCCCCGTCATCATAATAGATGTACTGCCGGCCGTGATCCAGTTTCGAGGAACCTTCGGCCATGCAGTACGAAAGCTGGCGATCAAACGTGATCCTGGCATACGCATTGACGTCGCTGACGTAAGGCTCGCGCTGATATTTCACGAAAAGAAACGGTGCCGCGCCGAACGTGATGACAGCATCCTCGAACGATTCGACGACCTTGACCCGCCTGGCCGCCGTTCGCGCCCCGTTCAATCCCGGCTCAACCCTTCCAGGCTCTAACCGGTTAGCCATAAACAGGTCGTCCCAGCCGCCGACCGGTATGCGCCGGCGAATCTTCCATGTGACGTTTGCCACCTTGTGCTTCAGTTCAAGCCACAGGAACCCGTCCGAGCCATCACCGTAGAAGCGGCACCTCGGCTTGAACCTGGTGAACCTTTTCAACCGGGTGTCGTTGTAGAACCGAAGATCCGGGGTTTCGAAGTACAGGTTGTTGACGACATAGCGCCCGTCGGGATCGACATGCCTGTCGGGCGAACAGAAGGCACTGATGTAATCGCGCATCGCGGGGACGACCGACGACGGAACAAGGTACTTCGATTCGTACCTGCTGATGACCTCGGTCCTGTTGCCTTCCACCGGAAGCAAACCTCACTCGCCAAGGAGTTCCCCGAAATTATCGAAACCGGCCGCCTCGCAAAGGTCAAGCAGGGCTTCAACGTAATCCCGCCTGGCATCGACCATCATCCATTCCAGTTCGGCGCCGGAAAGCTCCAGGTCGATGACCTCTTCTTCCGATATCCCCTTCGACCTGGCCACGGCCGCCATCCGCTCGACATCTTCCCTGGCCTTCGCGACATGATCCTTCAAGGTCACCCATGCGGCCCTGGCGGCCGACGCCTGCGCGAAATCCTGGCCAATCCGCTTCCTGACCTGGTCGATCCCGGCGGAACCGTTGTCTTCCCGGCTGGCCAGGGCCATTTCGGCCCGTCTCAGCTTGTGGCGACCCCAGTTGAAGACAGGGATTTCAATTCCGAAGGACAGTTCGCCCCAGTCCCTGTCGCGGCTTTCGTAATGATATGCGGCCTGGACGAACCTGAAGGTCGGTATCATGTCCAGCACCTCGGCCCTGCGCGAAGCCCGCGCCAGTTCGGTCCGGCGCGCCTCCAGTGCCAGTTCGGGACGAACCGACTCGGCCCTTTTCATGATTGCGTCAAGTTGCGGCTCGCCTTCCGGCAGTTCAAACCCGGCCGCATCGACCGGGGAATCGTTTCCGACAATGGCGGCCAGGGCCTGCCTGGCGGCGCCGAGTGCCTTCTGCAGGCTTGCCACGTCGCGCCTTGCCTTCAAAAGGGACGTCTGGGCCTTCATGCTGCGAACGAACGGCACCGTTCCAAGATCCGCAAGCCTTGAGAGCACATCAACCCGACGGGCCTCCAGGGCTTCCCGCCGCTGCGCGGCGACGACTTCGTCCTTCAACAGCAGGACATCGAAAAAGGCCTGCCTGGCCTGGCCGATCACCTCTATCCGGTACTCGAATTCATCAACGCACGCATCCTGGTATTCCCACCTGGCAAGCGCGACGTTTTCCCCGACTTCGCCGAACCGCGGAAGATGCCATCGCAAACCGATCTGGAAACGGTGGTTCGCGTCGGAATCGAAGTATTCGGTCGAAAGATCCTGGATCCGCAGTTCCGGATTGCGGACGTCGTACTTCGCGAAGTCGGCGCCGACCTTGCGGGCACTGGCCCTCTGGCGAAGGCGCTGGAGTTCCGGGCTTGAATCGACTGCGGCCTGGACGACTTCGCCTTCCGACATGACAAGTCCGGAAAATCCGTCATCGGAAGCCGGATCAGAATCGGCGCCAGGGGCGGGCGCGCCTTTGGCGCCGTCCCCAAAGGATTCCAGGGCCACTGCCGTCAACGAAGGCAACAGCAGCACGACAAGAATGACTGCCGCACCACGCCAAATCATCGTGACCACCTGGAAGTATGGAAAAGCGCCGGGGCGTCACCGGTGTCCATCACGACGGTGAACGAATCGCCTTCCGTCACGCACAGGCCTTCCGGCTTCAGTCCGCGATACTCGAACAGAACGCTGGCGACATACCCGCCCTGAACCGGCTGCAACCGCAGAAGGCGGCCGATCTGATCCGGATCGGGTGCGTCCGGCACCGTCGAAAGCACGTAGATGCCGTCTGCCGTAACCAGAAGATCCGAAATCGAAGCCGGCCTTTCCCTGACGCGGCCAAGATCGACCTTTGCAAAAACCGAAAGCTGGCCCGGTGCAAGCTTGCCCGAAGCAAGGAATGAATCCGGATTCTTCAGGCGCCAGATTATTGAACCTTCCGGCCCGACCGGCTGCTTCAGGCCGATCAGCATGGCCGGTTCTGAACCTGCAAGATCCCACGACGCGCCCTCGATATTCAGGACGTCCAGCCCGGATCCGTCCTTGACGATGCCAAGGGCCGCAACCTGTTCAGGCCCAAGTTGCATCACCGCATCAAAAAGCGCGGCCGAAGCGACGACGCGGAAATCCCGCCCTTCCCTTGCAACCTTCAGGATTTGCTGCCTTACCGGCTTGCGCTTGCCCTTGCGGTTGGCGTTGTTCGAACTGACCAGGTATATGCCGCCGTCGGGCGATGCGGTAATGGCCTCCAGGTCGTTGAGTTCCGCGACACCCTGAAGGACGACAGGCTTCGGATCGACCGCACCGAAACGATCCATCAGGAAGAGCCATGGAGAATGACGGGCCTTCCCGGCACCGGTGTCGTCGCTGACGATCAGGTATCTTTCAATGTCGGCCAGCCAGATAAGCCCGGAAGGCTCGAAACTGCCTTCAAAGCCGGATGCCGGGGCGTACCGGATCTTCTGAAGGGCCGACGCATCCAGGGTCACCGTCGAACCGGACGTCTCGACCATCGGCACGTCGCCGCTGGCCGGGGCCGCATCGGGCTGCCTGGTTCCAGGCGCCTTCTGATGATCGATTGCGTTCGCTATTGCGTCGGTGACGCCGATCATGGAATCCTGCATCTCGACTCGGACGGCTTCGCCCGGCATCAGCGCGTGCGGCCGATCGACCTGGATCCTGAACTTCCGGGCCCAGTAAAGGTTGCCGCGGAACGAAAGACGAAGCGGAATTGCCTGGTAACCTGGATCGACGGCCACGATCACGCCGGTAGCGTTCTGGGCCATCTGACGGTGCGGATACAGGTTGACGCGCTGACCGATCTGCGGAAGCTGGCCGGAGGTCTCGGGAACGTACGCATCGACATAATTTATCGCGGTTTCCTCGATGTTTATGACCGGAACGAAGTTATCGACCGTGTCGCCCGCCATGTTCACCAGGTTCACCACGCGACCGTCCGTCGGGGAAATGATGGTGCGATTGGCACGCCGGGCCTGCACAATCTGCAGGTTAACCCTGATTTCGTTCATCTTTTCGTGATTTTCGCCAAGCATCGACCGGACGACTTCCTCACGCTCCGCGACCTTGTCGCGCCCATCATCGCCCGAACCGGCCCCCTTTGATTTCAGGATCGGCTTCTGCGCGGCGATCACCCTTTCCAGGGTGTCACGACGTATTATCAAATCCGAAAGATCCCTGGATCTGCCAAGCCCTGCATCCTGGGCCGACTGCAACCTGGCGATTTCCTGTTTTACCGAATCGAGTTCGGCCTTCTTTTCAACCAGGTCGGTATGCTTCAGGTAGATGTTCAGGGCATCGGCCTCGCGCTGGGTCAGCAGCTTGTCGAATTCCAGCCCGAAACGGATCCGATCCGCGTTCAACTGGGCCTCGCGACGAGATAGCTCGGCGCGCAGGAGCGCCTCTTCCGCATCAAGGTCGGACATGTCCAGTTCAAGCAGCACCTGGCCCGCCGCCACGTTCTGGCCCTGAACCACGTGAATCACGGCGATCCGGCCTTCCTCGCGAACCCCGAGCACGTGGGTGCGGCTTTCCACCAGTCCGATGAAGTCGGAGTTCGTTTCGTACCTGAAATAGATTGAAAGCACCGCCACGCCGGCAAGCGCCCAGAACGCCCAGAAGAGGTACCTTCGGTCCAGTTTCATCTTCATATCGGTCAGACCTCAACCGTCGTCTGTTCGTTCACATAGACAAGGCCCTTCATGCCGTCGATTCCCTCGAGCCGCGCCAGAAGGTCGTCGCAATCCTGAGGCTTCCTGAAGCGAACCTGGTACGCGAAGTCCATGTAGTCGCCCTGGGCAACGCTGCGCTTCGAAACAAGGGCGAAGTGGGCCGTCAGGTCGCGGAAGACCTGCGAGACGGCAGCCGATGCCGCCGGGTCGGCGGGCACCTGGAAGCGCACCATGCCATCATGGTTCCTGCGCTGGCCGAACCTGGTGAACTGCAGGACTACGGCGGCAGTGCAGAACAGCAGCGTGCCGGCAATCGCGGTGGTATAGCTGCGCACTCCGCAGGCAACGCCGATGCCCAGGGCCGCGAACAGGAAAATCAGGTCGCGCGGGTCGCGAAGGTTCGTCCTGAAGCGAATGATTGCAAGCGAGCCGACAATACCGATGCCGCGGGCGACGTTGTCGCCGATCGCGATCATGATCAGGCAGGAAACCATCGGTCCCAGGATCATCGACTGAACCAGGCCGCTGGACCAGGACAGGCCGCGAAAGGTCTTTTCATATACGACGGCCAGGATGCTGGCCAGAAGGAAGGAAAGCCCAAGCGCGATGACCGCGTTGTACCATTCCATCTTGAGCGACCCGAAACTCAGAAGCAGGCTTTCCATGTCTTATCCTTCAGCGTCGCGGCAATTTATCAATTCATTCTTAAGATTATCTTAATCCTGACCCAATATAATGGGCCAGTTCACGCCCGTGCGGTGACGGGCCATTATTGTACGGCAATCCGGGGGCAAGTCCATGTCGGAACGGATAGTGCTTATCGAAGACGACAGGGAACTGGGCGCGCAGATCGTGGCGCACCTTTCCCGGGCCGGTTACCAGGTCGAGTTGAAGACCGAGGGTACATTCCCGATTCCCGCCGATTTCCAGGGCGTCTCGCTGGTGATACTGGATCTGATGCTTCCGGGCCTGGGAGGCATGGATATCCTGAAACATCTGAGAACCTTTTCAGACGTTCCGGTGATGGTGCTGAGCGCGCGAAACAACACTTCCGACAAGGTGCGGGCACTGAAAATGGGCTCCGACGACTACATGACGAAACCGTTCTGGCCCGAGGAACTTGTTGAACGGGTTCGCGCCAGGCTTCGCAGGCCGAACCTTCAGAAGACGGGGCCGCTGACGGTGGCCGGGGTCTGCCTGGATGCCTCGCGACGAACGGCGACGGCGGGCGGGGCTGGTATTGAGCTGACGCGGGTCGAATTCGACATACTTGCATCGCTGATGCGGCGTCCGGGTGAGGCCGTGACAAGGCAATGGCTGGTGGCAAACGTACTTGACCCGGACAAGGACAGTTCGGAAAGAACGCTTGACGTTCACGTATCCCACCTGCGCAGGAAGCTCGGGAAGGAAAATATCATCGAAACCGTTTGGGGCATCGGCTACCGTGCCGGCAAAGGCGGGTCACGATGAAATTGCGAGCCTGGTTGACACTTGCCACGGCGGCGACAGGGATCGCCGTATTCGCCGGCGCCTGGGCGGGTTTCGGGTACTACCGCGATTTCACCAGGCGGGAGATCCTCGTTCAATCGACACTCTCATACATGACGGCCGAATCCAGGGCCGAATGCGAAAAGAACGCCGCGTCCTGGATGCCCGAACCCGCAAGAACAGCTCCCGGAAAGGATTGGGTCAATGGCCGGCGGCCCCCGATGAGAAGACGCCTTTTCGCGTACGACAGCGCATTCGTTTCGGCCAACGTCAATGCGCCGGAAATCGATTCCGACATGATGAAGGCGGCCGCGGCGGGTCAAATTGCCTGGAAATCGTGGACGGGCGTCTCCCGAATGGGACCGCCGTGGAGGAAGGACGGGCCTGGTGGCGGGGATCTTCGCCCGGATCTTGAACGGGACGCTGGTGAACCGGGCGCCCCGCCTGACCAGCCGCTTGTCAGGCTTGGCAGGATCCTTGTTCCGATGCCGTGGAAAACCGGGCCCTGCGCGAATGTGCTTGTCGAGTATGAAGAGCCCCCCGAATCGGCGGGACCTGGCGGGTTCACACCCCCGACAGTGGTCTGGATAATCCCGGTACTGTTCATGATCATTGCCGTACTTGTGGCGGCCGGGCCTGTCGTCGGAAGGATCCGGAGACTGACCAGGATGGTTCGTCAGTCGGCACTGGCCGGGTACGAAAAACCAATCTTCCTGAAAGGCTCCGACGAAATCGCCGAACTGGGCGCGGCCTTTGAAACGGCTCGCACCGAAATCCTGGGCCGGATTGCCCTGCAAGAAAGACGGGAACAGAACCTGCGTGAATTCCTGGAAAACACGACACATGACATCAGCATACCCTTGACAGTCCTGCAGGGCCGCCTTGCGGATCTGGCGGGTGATGCCGAACGGGGCGGGGCAGACCCCGACAAGGTCGGCGGCGCAATCTCGGAGGCCCAGTATATTGCCGCACTTATCGGTAATCTCGCGGTTGCCTCGAGAATCCAGACAGGTCAACCGGAGCCACAGAAGGAACCGGTCGATATGTGCGCCGTGGTGCAAAGATGCGTTGCCAGACACCGACCGATTGCCAGGCAGGCCAGGGTAACCCTGGAACACGCCGTTCCTGAACATGTTGTCTTCGCAAGGGGTGATGTGACCTTCATCGAACAGGCCGTCAACAACCTTGTCTTCAATGCAATCCGGCACAACAGACCTGGCGGACACGTCGCCGTCATACTTGAGGAACCCGGGAATGGATTGCCCATGTCCGCGAATCGGCAGGGTGCCGTGGAGACGATGCCACGGGAAACCCCTCCTGCATCGATATGCGTGATTGATGACGGCCCTGGAATCCCGGAGGAAGAACTTTCCCGGCTGGCCGAAAGATACTACCGGGCGGGGCGGGATCGCGGACGCAACGCTGGCGGGCAGGGCATCGGGCTTCACATCGCCTCAACCGTCGCAGCGATCCACGGATGGCGTTTTTCGCTTTCGAAATCCGAATACGGTGGACTTCTGGCCAGGCTGGAATTCGAAATGGATGGGCCGGACGACAGGCCGGACGACGATCCGGTAATCAAGCGGGACAATCAGAAAACCGATGCCGGAGTGCATTAGTCGAGCGCGCGGCCGATCGTGATGACCGCTGTTCCGTCGGCTCCTATCGTGCCGATTCCGGGCTCAAGCATTCTTGAAACCCTGGTGTCGAAAGCCGCCAGTTCGACTCGCTCGCCCGGTTTGCCCGCAACGGTCACCTTGAAACCGTTCTTCTGAACCTTCACACCGATCATCCGCTTGTCGGCCATCGTCACGTACTTCGCCGGTTCCCCGATCAGCGCGAGCCCGTTTTCAGACACCGGCGCAAGCACAAGGTAGGTGAAGTCGTTATGGCCTTCGACCTCGGGGAGGTCGAACGTGTCTTCAATGGCGACCGCCGTGCCGGTTCGCCAGTTGTACAGGACGCGCTCGCCGACCTGGCCGATGTCGCGCAACATGTCGAACGACCAGTCGGTGACGGTTTCCGGATAATTGAACATGTTCGCGACGCCGACGTCGTCGTAAAGCAGGATTTCCCACAGGCGATCTTCGTCAGACCGCTTCGGATGGGCACTTGCAATGTGGAAGGCGGCAATGTACGTCCATTCGCCGACACCCTTCACGGTCGAAACTGTCGAAACGGTGAAGGGGCGCTCGTTCGGGGTGAACATCGGGTCAATCGGGGTCGCCGGCCGATCCGGCTTCAGCAGGACGCCATCCTGACGGCATGTTGCCAGGACGAAATCCTTCACCGTCTTTCCAATCGCGTCGCTGACGCCGACCATGCCGGCCGAAAGGGAGCTGACAAGGGCTTCTGCCTGACCGTGAAGCTCGCTGCTTTGGAAATTGTCCTTGAACGGCCAGACACCAAGGGCGCCGGCGACCATGTTGTTGATGTGGAACTGCGGCCAGTAGCACTCCTTGCAGACGTCCTTCGTGTAATCGATGGTCGTGCGGACGGTCGTGACGTTGTTGTGGGAAGCGGCCTGCATCAGGTGTGCCGCGCCGGTCATGCAGATCTGCGTGGTCAGGCCGGCCTCGGCCGCGGCGCCATGCATGTTCGAAAGCCACTGCTCCAGATGGCCCGGTTCGTTGCGCAGCCATCGGCTTCCGAAGTACTGGCTGACCAGCCAGTCCTGCTCATACGTCTCGATACCCCAGTCCAGGCATGACTGCATGAATTCCCGAAAAAGTTCCGGGCCGGTCGGGATGGCCATTTCGGCTTCAGGATCGTCCATCACGAAGTCGTACTTCTGCAGATAAGGGCTGAGCGGCGAAACCCAGCGGTTATGGGCGATCATCGGCAGGCCAAGCTGGTCGCGAAAGGCGGCAAGACCGTCGGGAAACATCTCGGGCATCGGCTTCCACTCAAGAACGCCACCTGAAAGCATGCCACCAAGCCCGCCGCTCTGGGCTTCCTTGAAATACCACCAACTGTCGATCTGGAAATATCCGTATGGAATGCCAAGCGAGGCGGCCTCGGCCTTCACGGCAAGCAAGGTGTCCTGCTCGTTCATGTCGCCTTCGGTCTGGTAATAGTATGCCGCGCCGTTGTCCGTCCAGTATCCCAGGGTCGAAACACCGGTATCGGCATACCGATCTGGGGACGCCACACCGCTGTCGCGGCGCATCAACCTTCCCCAGCAGTCAACCGAATGGTTCACGCCTTCGCCTTCGACAATCAGGAAACGCTGCACCGTGCCGGCGGGGACGCGATCCGTGTCGCCATGCATGCCATACCTGAGCTTGCCGTCTTCGGCCTTCATCCAGGAACTGCCAAAGGCGTTCAGCGGCGAAAAAACCATTGTTTCGAACCGGTCGCTCCACAGGATGATCGGTCCGTTGCTGGCCAGTGGCTTCATGTACGGCGGCATCATCGGGGACATCATGAAGTTCAACTGGTGCGCATATTTTTCGTCCAGCAGGATGGATGCGTGTTCATAAGCCGGGACGGTCCAGTCGCCGGTCGAGATGTCGTTAAGCTCGTCCGGGAAGGTGTGCTCGATCACGCGGAAACTGCAGTCGATCGGCTCAACCTCGTGCACCGGGAGTTCGTTGCACGCCGAAAAAGCACCCAGAATCAACACGACCGCCAGGGAAGCCGACGGACCGGGGGATTTCTGGCGAGATGGGTACCCGGCAGGGTCATCCCGGAAACGGTCATTCACAAACGCCTTGTTCATATTGATTCCCCGTGGCATGAACTGTCACCGGCCAGATCTAACCATTGGATTTCACGCAAATCAACAATGTCGAGCCTTGCCGGGCGTGGGCATTCGCGGCGATGCCCGGGGCCGACCGTGCGGCCGACAGTGCGGCTGCCCTTGACCCGGGGGCCTTTGAACTGCGATAGTCACCGTGTCAACAACCGGGGTTCATAAGCATGAAGATGACCGCCTTTCCGACTGTCGCGGCCTGTTTCCTGTCTGCCTGTGCGATAGCCCTTGCCGGATGCGGCGCCGGGGGGGATGACAAAGACACCGGCACCGACCTGGGCCCCGAAATCGGCCAGCCTGACACGGTTGATGACGACGGACCGGGGGACACCGCGATGGACGCGGCCGATCCCGAAACGACGGGCGACGAGGGTTCAAAGCCGGATTTGATCATGGACGCGGAAACAGTTGATCCGGATGACGCCAGGGATGACGCTGCTGACGCGTTCGACGCCACGCCTGACGGACTGCCCGAAACGCTTGCGCTTGAATTCACCCGACCTGACGAAGGCGATCCCGTTTCCCAGGCCGATATTGATGCGTTCACCCGCAAAGTCATGCGTTTCCTGCGCGATGTGAAGTACTTCGACTATGTGCTTTACACGACCCACGGCGTCGATGCATCGACCGGCAAGCGCGACTTCCAGTTCTGGTACAACGAACGGATGCGCAAGGAAGGCGACCTGGTGACCTTCTATCACCCGGTCAACATGACGGACGGCGGCCACAACCTGCACATCCCGATGAGCAAGCTGCTTGGCAACCTGATGGCCGCGTACATGCTGACAGGGGATGCCACCGCGGGCCTGGCGGTGGAAAAGCTGTGCAAGGGCTTTTCGGCATCGATGCTGGGAATGGTTCATGACGAGAACGACGACCTGCCCCACCTGATGACCCGCAACGTGGTCATGATGGCACACGAATTCACGACGCACGACGGCAAGCGGAAGGCGGTTGACCCGTCCGGGTGGTACTCGGCATACGAGCGCTGGAACTGCGACCGTTACCAGATCACCGAAAACCCGTACTGGGGCGAAGTCTGGGTCACGAACCTTCGATCCAAGGACGACGTCCCGCACATTCTGCAGATGATCCCGAACCTGCGGTACCTTGTGGAAACGGCACCGGCCGGGGCAACCCTGGACGCATGCACCGAAACGCTTACCCTGCTGGAAGCTTTCACAAAGGACATCGTTGACCACGACTACCGCATCCGGACAAAGGACTTCGACGGAACCCTATATGAACCCGGATACACCGGTGACGCGGAAACCGATCAGAACCAGGGCGACATCGGGTCGTTCACGTACTGGCGCGACTTCATCCCGATGGCCGAATGCAACGCCAGGCGCGCATCGATGCTGATCGCGTACAAGAAGCCGGGCGAAGAAAGCTGCGGCCGTGGCGAGCCGAACGATTACGACGATATCGCGTTCATGAACAATGGGTATAACAAGCGAATCTGCCAGTTCTTCCACCTTGCCCATATCGCGAACGCGCTGGTCAACCATGACAATGGCGAAGCCGCCCTGCTGCTGGACGGCATGGCCGAACGCATCGCGGAAGACTGGGCACTGGCGCCGAACCAGGACAAGATCCAGGTGGACGACTATACCCGCAACGTGGCGCTGCTGGCGGCCCAGGCGTCCGTGTTCGGTTATCCGCTTACATCGGCCGAGGTCAGGTTGATCCACACCTATTATGGTCGCACGCCGGACAAAATTGCCGACTGGCCTTACTGGGATCCGTGGGCGGAAACGGTGCCGCAAGGCGACCTGGGCGCTTACCGGCCACCGGACTGTGAAGGCGAAGGGGATGCAAAGCTCTGCTGGACCAGGATCGAGGACATGGGGGCTTTGTGGGAATACTGCTGGTCACCGCTGAAGAACCCGACGGGGCGGCAGTGGGTCAACTGCGACATCGTACGCGACCCGGAATCCTGGGACGACGACCTGCCCGACTGACGGCCGGCCGGCCTGGCCGGGCCACGGCCCACGCCGCCTGCATCTTCAAGGCTTCGCAGGTTGTATGGGGGATTACATCAGCCCCGGAACACTGCAGTCTTGGGCCCCTGCTGCTTTGCTGGTTGTATGGGGGATTACATCCGGGCGATTCAACTCAGCTCATCTATCAGTTTTTCAAGCCTTTCCCTGGGGATGGCCGGGCCGTGTCCGGGAAGATAAAGGCGGGCGCCGGTGTCCCGCAGGGCACACAGGCTGAAAAACAGCTTTATCGGTTCATCCACCAACGGCGGCATCACTGACCTGAGCGCCAGGCCATAAAGCGTGTCCCCGACCATGGCGATCTCTTTATCGACCACCACGCTGACCGATCCCATCGAATGGCCTGGTGTGTGAATGACTTCGGTTCCGTCAAATCCCAGCGGCCCCATATCCAGGCGACCTCTGACTGGGATGTCAGTCACCGCGGGCGGATACTGCATCATCAACTCTCCGGGACGGCGGATGACCGCCATCAATGCCCTGATGGCCCGGGTGTTGCCTTCGGGAAAGGGGCTGTCACCGCAACCCAGGAACTTCACGTCGTGATCGCAGACTATCGTCTTCAGGTTGAACCTGCGACGAAGCGAAGCTGTCGCGCCGGCGTGATCGAAATGCGTATGGGTCAGCACCAGGTACGATGGCGCCGGGGCCCCGGTTCTGGCCACGCCGTGGGTCACCAGGGGGGCCGCCGCGAACATCCCCGCGTCAACCAGAAAAGAGGCCGTTTCATTCGCGACCAGATAGACGTTGCTTCGCCCGCTGCAGACCAGAAAGATCCGCGTACCGTTGGTCGTCGTCCAACTTCTCACTGTTCCGAAGCCCCCGGAATCACGACGACATATTTATATCCTAACCAAAGGCGGTCTTCACGAAAAAACAGCGCGGCGCGTCATCAAATGTTGGAATTGGACAGCCCGGGATGACGCCCGCGCAAATTTTGTATATCATTGGCCTGACTTCCAAATCCGGATATCCGACAGAGGTTGCCATGAAGGGAAAACTTGGAATATCGGCATTACTGGTAATGTGTTCAATTACCCTGGTCGCGTCAACCGCCAGCGCCGACTGGGGCGGAGCACACGGACGAAAAAGCTCCAGCAGCGGCGTCAGCAAGCCAAAGGCATACGTCGGCGTAACGGGAAACATGCTCTTTTACCCGGAAGTGATCATTTCGGGCGACATGAACGGATCCGGGATGGCCGCGTTTTCCGGCGGTCTTTCGTTCATCCTTGAAGGATATGCCAATAAGTACCTGGCGGCCGGACTGCTTCTGGACGTCAACTTCCAGGACTACAAGAACGTTCCCAGCGTTGACTGGGTCCAACCACAGATAAGCCTGGACATCTCGCTGCGGCCGACCGTCCCGCTTGGGTCCAAGGGCAGGTTCGAGCTGTATTTCAGGCTGGCCGTCGGCTACACCGCATTCATTCCCAGCCGAGCCATGATGGACGCGGGCGCCACCCTTGACGACAGCGAACACGGCTGGAACGTCAAGCTGCTGCCGGGATTTGCCGTTCGCGTGGCACGCGGACTGACCCTGAACGCCGAACTGGGCTGGGTCGGCTGCGGCTTCCTGGACGCCGGCAGTCATGCCTTCATCCATTCCCCCGCCCTTAACTTCGGCATCGGATATACGTTCTAGGCCAGCCGATCAATCGATAACATCCCGAACAGACTGAATATCTTGATTTACTCAATGTTTTGAGTAAAATTACTCATCGTCTTGAGCAATTCCACGGAGGGCCCTGATGTACGAACGCCCCATATTGAAGAATCTGCTTGATCGCCTGGCCGAGCCCCGCCGCTTCATACAGGTTCTGGCAGGCCCCCGGCAGGTCGGAAAGACGACGTTGGCCCGTCAGGCGATGGCGGCCATCGGGGACAACGTCATTTATGCGTCGGCCGACGAACCGATCCTGAAGGGTGCGACCTGGGTCGAACAGCAGTGGCAGATCGCCCGAATCCGCGCGGCCGGGGCACAGACGGGCGCCGTCCTGATTCTGGACGAAATCCAGAAGATTCCGGACTGGTCCGCCGTCGTCAAGCGGCTGTGGGATCAGGACTCGGCCGACAAGACGCAGATCCGCCTGGTGCTGCTGGGATCTTCACCGCTGCTGGTAAGGCAGGGATTGTCTGAAAGCCTGGCGGGCCGTTTCGAACTGATTCCGGTTACCCACTGGTCCTGGCCCGAAATGCGCGACGCCTTCGGATGGAATCTGGAAACGTGGATTACATTCGGCGGATATCCGGGGGCCGCGCCGCTTATCGACACTCCGGACAGGTGGGCCGCATACATCATGGATTCGCTTGTCGAAACTTCCGTGTCGCGCGACATCCTGCAGATGACCCGCGTGGACAAACCGGATCTTCTGCGGCGGCTCTTCGACCTTGGGTGTGCCTACTCCGGACAGGTGCTGTCTTACCAGAAGATGGTCGGCCAGCTTCAGGACGCCGGAAACACGACGACGCTGAGCCATTACCTGACACTGCTGGAACAGGCCGGCCTTCTTCGCGGACTGAACAAGTATGCGGGCGAGAAGTTCCGCCAGCGGGCAAGCAGTCCAAAACTGCTGGCCCTGAACAACGCCCTGGTCGTCACGGCCCGCGGGATACGCACCGGGGCCATCCGCGAAGACCACGAGACCTGGGGGCGACTGGTTGAATCGGCCGCCGGCGCACACCTGTCGAACGGCCCGTGGGTGGCCGGGGCGTCGGCCCTGTACTACTGGGCTTCAGGCGATCGCGAGGTCGACTACGTCCTGGCCGGATCTGGGAAGATCGTCGCCTTTGAAATCAAGAGCACCCGCCGCCGCGCGGCCGTTCCGGGAATCGACTTCTTCGAAAAGGAATTCGGTCCGGTCCGCAAGATTCTGGTCGGCGGCCAGGGCCTGCCCCTTGAAGAATTCTTCACCATGGAGCCGGCCGACTGGCTGGCATGACCATCACGACATCACGAAGACGCTGGTGGCCAGGGGCAGAAGGTCACATTCGGCGCGGCCATGGGCGCATGAATCAACGAATACCAGATGCAGTTTTCTGCCGGCCGCCTTGAAGCGTTCGACCACGGCCTGATCCGATGTGGCATAGCCGTCGGTGAACACCACTATCTGCCGAAACCTGTTTTTGATCGCATGTTCCAGAAGCACGGTGAAATCGGTGCCCCCGGTTGTCCTGCAGACGCCCTGGCTGAATTCGTGCATCGTCACGTCTTCGATCACATTTGAAAATTCATGTATCGGATCCGCAATCAATTCGCGAGATTGCGCCAACACCCCGAACATGTGGGGAATTTCCCGCACCATCGAACCCGACACATCGACATAGACGTGGGCAAGCTGCTCCGGTTCGTATTCGACCTTGTTCGCCGAGTAGAACACCGGAAAACTTCCCATCGCCAGGAACGCCGCGTCCCTTCGGCCCGGGGTGCAGACCACGCCCGGACATGCAACCGGATCCTGCATGCGCCAGCGATTCGAATTGGTTTCAAGGGCACGGCGCAGGGCGGCGGCCACGCCCAGACAGGAAACCGTCTTATCGACCTCGACCATCTCCTCTTCAATGTCCCCACCCTGGCCCGCCGGACCTTTCTCGTCCCCTTCCATCCCCAGGATGTCCCCGAGCCCCCCAAAAGGCCCGTCATGACTGCCGATCAGGATGATGGGCGGCAACGCCAGTGGGTCAATGGCCCCAAACAGATTAAGAAGCCGCTCGAGAACGTGTTCATACGGGGCATCCTTGAACCAGGCCTGCCTGTAGATGCCCCACACCCGTATTGCCAGGCGCGGGCTCGCGCCAAGCCTCTTCAGGCCCCGCGCGAATCTGGTTAACATTATTTTCCGGTTTTCCTGGGCCTCGGGCGTGCGCGACAGGTCGAATTCCGGCGGAACAAGCAACGCACCCGGAAGGCTTTCGCGACCGTACATCCGTTCCAGCAGGGGCACGCCGCCCGGAAAGAACCTGTTGCAGACGGCACGATTCACCATCATGTCGGCCGCGATGTTGGACAGGTTGTGATAAATACGCGAGACCCTGTCACCACGGCTTGTGCACATATGTCCCAGCACGTTGTGATAGATCTCGTGCATCAGGACGAAAAGGAAGTCCCTGTCGTCAGACAGTTCGCGGGCCAGAAAGGCGCGGCCGAACTCGATTGCCATTTTATCGCCGGCACGACTGATACGCGCGGTCGGAACTTCGTCGCTGACGCCGAAACTGCACTGCGGCATGAAATGGTCCAGCGCCATCGCCAGCGCCCCCGGGTCGGCCGAAAACTCGACCGCCCGCCACACGCGCGCCTGAAGGTTCATGGAATCGGTGTCCTGCATTTGTCCCCCTTTTTCAAAAGCCCTTTTCACGCAGCACTGATCAGATCGGCAGACACCGGTCCCGGCGGTTCCGGCCCGATGCCGCCGGAGGCCCCAATCCATTGAACCGGCACGCAGAGCGCCAGCCACCTGCCGGCCAGTTTCTTGAACGAGGGTGGCAGGACGTCCGCACCCAGGCCTGGAATCACATAGCCACGCGATGAACGGCACAGGATGTCCCGGGCCACCGCCGGATCGGCAACCACCTGGACGTCCCTGGCAATGCTGACGGGCAACCTGGCATCCACCAGCTTGCCGACAGGAATGTCCGCGAGGCAGGATGGGTCGATTTCACTGCCCATGGCGCCGGTTGACCGCGGAACCTTCACAAGGATTCTGGCAACCCAGTTCTGCCAGACGGTCATATCCGCCTGCGTTATCGCAACCAGCCGGCCATGCTGGTCGAAGCGCTGAATCAGGGCGGGATCCAACCTGCGGAATGGACCCGCCTGCCAACCGCTTTCCGAAGAAACAACCACCGCCCCGGAATCCTTGTCGTCGGGCATCACCATCATGTCCCAGCCGCACAGCTTGTGGCCGCCGACAACGATGGTCCTTGCAACGACTATCGCCTGCATCTTCTCGCCGTCGAACATGCCCCGGTCGGCGGTATAGACGCCGCGAAGCGTGTCGTGTATCGGGTCAAAGGAACACCGGAACTGCTCCTTGGTCCAGACGAACGCTTCAGAGGACTCGTCTTCAACATCCCAGTGACGGCGCCCGCTTTCGGACACGGCGAAACGCTGAACCAGATGCAGGAACGGCTCACCTTTCGCGCGTGCTTCACGCGCGGCCTTCACTGCGGGGTCGATATTCTCGTTCTGTCCGCACACCCAGTGCTCGACCAGGTATTCAAGGGCGACACCGGAGTTGCGGCCGACGATCAGTCCGGGCTTTCCAAAATACTGGGCCGGCATCGTGTCAAGACGCATCGGAATCCACGGGACCGAGTCGTGCCGCAGATGCATCGGCACGTTCAAACAGTCCATATCGACCTGGCCGATTTCCAACGCATTCAAATTTGCCCCGACCACCAGCTGGATCGGAACCTTGACATCCGACACCACCATTCCCATCACGGCCTGGTCCGTCAGGACTTTCTTCAATGCTTTCACTATCATGCGACACCTCCTTCCATGATGTACCTGGTCATCAGGGTCACGGCCTGCTCGAACTCCATCGTATTTCCCCGATGACGGCCACGCCGACGAATGATGTTGTACGACACCCGTGCAACCGGTTCCTGCAGTTGCGGTTCAAGACCCTCGACGGTCAGCTTGAACGACTCGTCCAGAAAATCGCCAACCTTGTCGGACTCAAGTTCCAGCGAATCTGCCAAGGCAACAATCACACGCTGTCGCGCCTCGATCGGCAGATGCCGCATCGCCTCGGGCGACAGGCCCAGAATCAGCAGGGCCGCACCTGCCTTGATCCTCTCTTCCGTCCTTCCGGCCCGATCCAGCGTCTGCAGGATCCTGGTCACCAGCATCGAAAGCTGGTCGCCGTCGCGCACGACCATGCCCCTGGCGACCATGTCGGCCGCCATCAGGAGATCCGACGGGGGAAGAGATCTGACGTTGCCGGCCATTGCCGCACCAGCGTATTGATGCGCGCTGTCCAGGATGACGCGTGGCAGATCGCGACCGACCGCATCGAACGGCAGAAGACCCTCGATGCCGACACGAAGCATCCGCGACAGGCTGCCGGGCGATGGAGTTCCTTCCATGAACAGGGACCTTGTCGCCACATACGCAATCAGGCCGCGACGAATCATGCCCTGGCGGCGGCCGTCCAGTTTCCAGTCCCGGCCGGCCAGATACCGGGAGAGTTCGGCCACATAAGTGGTGATGACACTGCCGTATTCCGTCTCGACGGCCGCCATCGCTTCCCGCGCGGCACGAACAATCCACCTGATGCGCGAAGACCGGTCGCCCGAATCGATTGGATTGCGATCGCCGGCCTCGATTACCGAACGCCTTTCGCCGTCGGACATCGCATTGATATCGGGCACCTGGATGTGGAACGTGAACCTTCCGGCAAGGGCTTCGTCAAGCGGCACGGTTCCGGCCAGGCCGGGCGGGTTCATGGCGCCGAAGACCATCTGCAGATCCGGCAGGTCGATTCCCATCACGCGCCGCGACCGGATGATTTCCAGCCACTTGTTCTGCAGCGCGGGGTGCGCGCGGCTGACTTCATCGACCAGCACGAACTGCTTGCCCATCAACGACAGGGGCGTCGGGACATATCGGACTTCACCGCGTCCCAGGCTGGCCGGGTCGGGAAAACCGACGATGTCTTCAAACATCGCCTTGGACGCGTCGTATGCCCAGAAGCGCAGGTGCATGTCGGATGCCAGGCGCTCGGTCATTGCGGTCTTTGCGCTGCCGGGGGCGCCGATCAGAAGAACCGGCTCGCCAAGCGCCATTCCAGCGATGACGTAGTCTTCGATGGCACGGCAGCCATGAATTCCAAGCAGGGAAAACACCGATCTGCCGCGGAAATACTTCAACGGCGAAAGGGGCCTGCCGGCGTGGTCACGCCAAGTGTCGGTCCCGGCGTCCCAGACGAAACGGATATCGGGCCTGATGTTGGTATTGCCTTCATCATGATCGTTGAACAGATCGCCCAGATCGGACTGTGGCACGTCGCGCGAATCCGGGGGAAGGTCGAACCGGCCA